>SXGT01197100.1_pt1 | contig 71272 bp, 47 predicted proteins | sample 3176221 | NCBI WGS metagenome assembly SXGT01 (sample SAMN11356862, study PRJNA531348) | freshwater metagenome | isolation source: freshwater sample F1-120 | place: China: Fuxian Lake, Yuxi | collected 2017-12-25
GATGTCCGGAGAGAAGCCCGATTCGTAATTGAGCTTCGCGTCGTCATACTCCTTCATGCTGAAATAGCGCAGCCGTTCGGGAAAGGCAGCCATGTACATGGAAGTTTCGATCTCGCCAGCGTGCGACTCTGGCTGCCGCGTGGTCAGAACTTGTTTGAGAAACTCGATGGGATGGGCCGTAAAATAGCTGTCGGCATCGACGGTGACCCCCAGGACCTTGCGCCACTCGGGCAAGACCTCCGCCATGGGAGCCCCGTTCCCCCCGTGCCCATTCAAGACAAGTAGGGTGCGAATCCCGTGGGCTTTCAGACAGCTCAAGACATCGAGCAGATAAGCTTGAAAGGTCTCCTTGCGCAGGGTGACCGTGCCCTTACGAGCCATGTGGTAGGGCGCAAAGCCGCAAGGGCTTGGAGGAGCCACAACAACCTGCGGATAGAGCGCGAGGGCCACCTGTTGCGAGATCAAGGTTGAGACGACGATATCCACGTCCATGGACATGTGCTCGTTGTGCTGTTCGATCGAGCCAGCTGGCAAGATGGCAGCTTTCAAGCGGCCGCTTTCTATCCACTCGCGAAACTCCTTGCGGGTGTTTTCCGCCAGCATGATTTTTCGAGGGTTGACGAAAGGCCTCTCGCCCTGCGCCGCGCCGACATCGGACGGGCTCGCACCCGCAGCGGCGGCTTGGGCGACGCCTCCACCCGCAATGCCAGCGGCCGCTATCGGAAGGGACTTGAGGAACCCGCGTCGATGGATATCTTCAGGCATGGTGTTGGATCTCCGTGGTTGTTCTCACTAGATGCCGGCTCAGCGATTGAAGAAAAAGTTCCCTGCTGTTTTTACTAGAATTTGCTCCCGCTCACTCGGCGACAGGAAGTCAGCATGCTCCTTGATGACGGCCACCGCATCGAGAAACGTGTGCGGCTTCTCGGCCCCCTTCGGCGCGTCACTTTCCCACATGCAACGTTCAGGGCCGAAGGCCTCAACCACGCGCCGCACGATGGGAAGCATATCCAGATAAGGAGGCTGCTTCTTCCCCAGAGCATAAAAAGCCCCGACCTTCACAAGAACCTTCCGGTGCTTTGCCAGGCCGCAAAGGGCCGTGAGCTTCTCGTCACGGCGAGGGTCTGTGCTGCCAATGCCGCAGAGGTGGTCCACGATCACCGGGGTTTCAGGGAATTTCGCGCACATGCGGTCCAGTTCCGGGATGTCATCGGTGTTCATGAGAAAGCTCAATGCCAGATTGTGTTTCGCCCCGGCAGCAAACATCAGGTCATAGCCCGGATGATCAAGCCAGCATGCTCCTGGTCCGCTGCCGATTGGTGACCTGGCAGTCTTGCCACGAATGCGAAAAGCGTAGATTCCCCGCCTCGAGAGCGCTTCCATCGCTCGATCCGGGGCGGGGCCGGACACATCGCTCACGGCTGGCACCACACCGGTACCCACGAAACGCTTCGGTTCCCTGGCAATAGCGTCCAGTATGTAGCTGTGGTCAAGGCCATACCAGGTCATCTGCACCAGATTGACACGGCGGACGCCGGCAGACTGGCTGCGCTCCATGACTTCTTCGACCGTGAAGCTTGGAAACCACAAGTCTTTCTCGCTGAAACCCGGGGCGAAGGGATATTTCGCAGTGTCCGCACTCCAGACGTGCACGTGCCCGTCGACGATACCCGACTCGGCCTCGGGCGGCTGACTTCGGCCCTTCAAGTCGCGAGTACTGCCAAGAATACCAGCCCCGGCGGCCAACGATGCCATGGAGGAAATCCAGCGACGACGCGTGTACGGCGGCCGTCCGGCTGCCAGGTCAGCATCCCGGGGATTGGACTGCTCCGTTCGAGGGGACTTGCAGCCAAAATCGGCGATGCTGGAGGGATTGGTCTGGGTCATGAGTCTGTAAAACCTTCACGGTGAAGCGCAATGCTTCGAGCAACGTTAACCTGAAATACTTATTGCTGGATTGCCCTCGGTCGGGACAAACACTCCAGCCTATATTCTCTTGAACATCTCAATGACCTTCTCGAGTGACTTGATCTCATAAATCTTCGGCATCATCTTCGCCTCCGATTCCTCCATTTCGCGAGAACGCCGAAGCACCGCTTCAATCTTGGATTGCGGGATGCACACGACCCCGTCACGATCACCCACGATGTAATCGCCAGGAGAGACGGTCACACCTCCACAGACGACAGGGACACTGTGCGCCAGGCTGGTGGCGCGCCCGAGCAAGCTTGCAGGGCTAATGCTGCGGCTGAAGACCGACAACCCCACGCCCTGGATCTGCTCGACGTCGCGCACGGCGCCGTCGACAACGACCCCTTCCATGCCTCTCACCTTGGCGGTCGTCGCCATCAATCCACCGAGTCCTGTAATATTCAGATCACCCATGGCCACGACCAAAATGTCCCCTGGACCCGACTTGTCGATGAGTTGCACTTCGTAGCGCGGCCCCAGGTTTTTTTCCGGCCCCCGCTCGCTTACGGGCCCGTACAGGACTGTCCTGGCTCGGCCCGCTATTCGACCCTGGAGATTCACAGGGCGCATGTCGTGAGACATGAACCCACGGCTGGTGACAAGCTCATCAATAGCATCTGCCAGCGTTGCGGTGGGAATCTGACGGAGCTGAGCCAGGATATCCGGCTGCGCACTGGGCTCCTGCGTCTTGGGCTTCGGAGAATCAGCCTGTTGGGCCAGCAACTCCAGAGGGTTTAAACCAATAAATTTCATGCCCGAGAAGGACAGAACGGCTGTCAAAAGGACCAGCAACAGAACCCAGCGCCGCCGACTCTTCCCTGAATTCATGATTCCACTTTGCATGCTTTTCTCCATTTTACGAACCTGGAAATACTGAGGACGCCGTCTGGCGGCCGTTGCGGGGGAGGTTTCCCTCTCCCCCCGAGGAATAAAATATCGACGCTACCTACTTCTTGGGGCCCAGCTTCGACTGCCTGTGGGCATCGCTTGCGGCATTGAGAGTGGCGAGGGCGCTCGGGGGCAGTTTCAGAAGGGTGCCGCGAAAGTTTTCCTCGACATGCTCCGGACTTTCGGCCCCGCCGAGGACACTGCTGACCTGCGGATGGGTCAAGACCCAGGCAATGCAGATTTGAGACCGAGTGGCACCCAACTCACTGGCCACCTTGTCCATGGCCTGCACCAGTGGCACCATTTTCGCCTCCGGCACAGCTCCAGACGAAAGCTTGCCGGTGTCCTGGGGGCTGAAAGCCATGAGCCCAATACCCGTCCGGCTGATAACTTCAAACATCTCGGGCTCGAGACGTTCGCGCATGGAGATGTTGTAACTATCCTCGATGCCTACAAAGGGAGCCCTGCCTGCTTTCTTGCCCAACTCATGAAACTCGACCACCCTCTCCGGCTTGTGATTGGAGACTCCCCAGTAGCGGATTTTCCCCGCACGGACAAGTGCGGTCATCGAATCGGCAATATCAACGGCGGGAGTCACCTCGTCGGGGTTGTGGACCAAGTAAAGGTCAATATAGTCGGTACCCAAGTTCTTGAGACTGCCCTCTACCTTCTGGAGCAACACTTCGCGCGACAGCGGCAGTGAATCTCCAACCTTGTACTTGCTGGGATCAGGGTCGTTTGAGGGCGGGTGACTCGGGGTCACCTTCGTGCAGACAACAACCTTGTCGCGCCTGCCCGCGATTACTTTGCCGAGAACCTGCTCGGAGCCACCCCAACCGTAAGCCTCGGAGCTGTCGAAGAAGTTAATGCCCACATCCAGGCAGCGTTGCAACACTTTCCGGGCTTCCGGGTTATCGGTGCGCGGGAGCTTTCGGAAGGCCGTGCCCTGACAGTACCGACTGACGCAGAGATCCGAGGAGCCGAAACGCACGAGGCCTGGGGACGGGCAAGGTTTCTGGGTCTCGGCGGAGAGCAGACCACACCCTGGCTGGAGCGCACCCAAAAAGGCCGTACCTGCCACAGCGCCCACCGATTTCAAGAAATCGCGCCGGTCGTGACCGCGCGCCAGACGCTCGACACTTTCAGCCGGCTGCGACGCCGCGTGGTCTTTGAACGATGAATCCGACATCGGGCGCACCTCGCGAATTTGTGACTGGTTTCAAACCTGGGGAAACTGAACGTGCCATGCCCCATGACACCTCAGACTGGACATTCCTGATCAGAAGGCAAAGACACCCACACTCCGTACGGCTGTCCGGGTCGACTTGTCGGTGTTAAGCCGCTTGCTTCATCACCAGAAAAAGTGAGGTCCACCGCGTGGCGGCCGTAAAAACTACGTCTATTTTTGAAACAGGATAATGGGGAAACTCGATGCCCTGCAAGGGAAAAGGAGCCGAGCCCAAGTCGAGTTCCCCAGCTCAGCTCACGTACAGCCCCGCAACGGGCTACTCTGCCACCACTCTCGCCTCGCCCCAGTCGGCAAGGTCGTCGTTGGAACCATCACCGGCACCCTCGACGAGCAGGCTCAGAGTCTTGCCGCCACGGATCGGCACGCTCAGAGGCATGGGCCCATTCGAACCGCCACGCACGACGGGACTGCGATATCGCTCCTCCCCGTCGACGAGCACGACGAAGACCACGCTCCCCTCAAAACGTGAGGCATCGTCCACACCAACGAGCGCCTCAAAACTCAGATAGAGTCCGTCAATCCTGTAGTCCACACGAGATGGCGACCGCGTCCCGAGTCCACGCGACAGCTTCCTACCTCCGACGGAGAGCGGGCCATTGGTCGCCGAACGGCGCCTGAAAAGCGCCTCGACATCGCGGCCCGGTGTGGCAATGCTCCATGCGTCAAGGTACGCATCCCTGGCTGTAGGAAACGAGAAGGCCATCGGAGCCGTCCTCTGGCCGCCTGGCAGCGTCGAGACTGCGTAGGAGCATGAACCGCCCGGCAGCACTTCGGAATCCATGAACACGCTGCCCGTGGTGCGACCCAACTCCTTCCCATTCCGCCACACAATGAAACGTTCGACATCACGCCAGCCGTCAAGCCCCTCGCCCATGCGCCACGACAGGATCGGCCGCCTTTCACCCTCGTCAAACCCAATGCGTAGATCGGTCGGCGGCTCCAAGCTTGCCACTGCCCTCAGTGGACCCGCCTGAGTGAATCTCACGAGAAAGCTCACGCGGTCGCCGCCACTGGCACTCACCCGGAGTATGAGATGCCCTCTCACGGTGCTGAACTGCACAATGCCAGGCTCTGCCGTGGCGTTCAAGACGCCGTCCCCTGGCCTCAAGGCGACATGGACTCGCGCCTCCTTCGCACTCTGCATTTCGCGGGGAAAGGTGAGGGCGCCGCGAAGCTCGGAGCGGGCAGGGTCCCACACAACGCCGTCGAGCTGCACCGCGGTCGCAAGGTAATGCCCCGACACGGCGACAACTTGCGGATGTTCCTTCTCCGCATGAAGGGCTACGAGGCGAGATCGGCCCGGGAGAAGCAAGACATCGAGCCGGCTTCGAACAAGTCCCACAAAACGCTCCTCCACGACGTCGAAGCCAAGAAATCGTCCCGAAGGGGCGGTGCCGAGACCCAGTTCCCGGGGAACAATGGCCAGGCTTGCGGACGAGAGGCTCTCCAGGTTGAAGAGGCCCACGAGGTCTCCCCCCTGCGGCAGCTTCAAGTCCCACACCGCAGGCACAGCCTGCATCCGGAAGAAGTCGATGGGCACGATGGGAAAAGGAGGCCAGGCGGGACGGAAAAGCTCCTCCGCCCACGCCGGCGACTTCACGCTGCCATCGTGCAGGATTCCCCGCCCCGTCAAGGCGGCAAAGAGTACGCGGCTTCGATCCAACTCTTTTCTCTCCTCGTCGCTTCGGCCCTCGCTCCAGGCCGTCCAGGGAAAACACTCGCTGAGCCACGAGCGACGATGGAGCCAATAGGCCGCCGTTGTCGCCATGACTTCCTCGAGCAGAGGATCCACTCGACCCAGGCCTTCGGGGCGGCCAGGCCTTGCTGAGTCGAGGCTGCCAGACAACTCCAGAGGCGTGCCCCAGTCGCCCGCGAAGAAGGATCCCTCGCCCGCACCCTCTCGCATTGCAAGGATAGAGGCTCCCAGCGCCAACGCCGGGTCCCTGCTCGAATCCGAAAGGTTTCGCCGCTCGCGGAGGTAAAAGGTAAGCGCGTCTTTGAGTCCACCGAGGCGAAAAATCAAGGCTCCGTTCTCGCGCAAGCCCCGAAAAAGCTCCTTCAAGTAGTCGACTCCGGACCGGGAGGTGGCGTCGACGACGTAACGACCGAGGAACCCGCCGTGCACGGCCGCGCCCGCCTTGTCCCTCACGAAGGCCTCTGGCCGCTCGCGGAAGACTTTCTCCTCGCCTTGACCATGAGGCACAAGCCAGAGCGCGGGGCTGAAGTCGGCTTCCTTGAGACTCGAAAGATCTCTCGCGATGGCAAGCCATCGCTCCACATCATCCTTGCCAGAACCCAGGGGCCACTTGCGATTCAATCCCCCAAACGCCGTTCCACCCGACTTGCCCTGCCAACCGTCACCGATCTCGAGCAAGCGTCCAAAACAAGCCATTGGCGGAAGCTTCAGGGTCTCACGAACGAGGTCTTTCCCGCCCGGAAGGCTCCAGCCAGCAAGGTGGCTGACGGAACCAGAATCCAGGACAGGCTCTCTCGGGGCGGGGAAAGCAGCTTCGATCCTTCGGCACGAAAAGACGGCGATCTCCTTGCCCCTGGGAATCCGCCCTGCAATACGCATCTTTCGCCCCTCCGCCTTCAGGAACGTCAAGCCCGAGAACGTGAGGCCGTGAAAGACACCGCTGAAGTCAAGGCCAACGCGGCCTTGCGGATCAAGGAGCCCGGTGGCGACATCCGCGCCGCTCCCCCGAAAGCTCAGGAAAACAACCCCTTCGACCCCCCGCGACGCGAAACGAACGGGTGCCGCGCCCTCGAAGCCGGGAAACGCGGTCTCAATCTCGATGGTCATCGCGCCGCTTTCAGGGTCCGAGAGGAGGAGGCCTGTCACCACGGAAGCCTCCTGGCCTTCGGCCCCTGGCTTCAAGAAACGAAGAGTCAGATCCCCCGCAACTCCGACGCTGAAAGATGAATCGAGCGAGATCGCAATCGGTTGTCCCAAGTGAATCACTCTCAAGCGTCCGGCCCCCCAGGGCAAGACACCTGGCGGAAATGGCTTCCAGCCCTCCTCCGCCGATATCCGCGCCGTCAAATCCGTGGCTGACGACTCGGCCCGGAGCGCGAAGAGAGGAGCCAGCGCGAATAGACACGCCGACACGATTCGGTTTCTTTTCACAACTTCGATATCTCGTCAAAAAACTGATCGGCCAGGGACCGAGCAGCACCCTGAATAAGCTGGGAGCCCATCGAGGCAATGAGGCCGCTCAGGTGGGCATTGCTCTCATAGATGAGCTCGGTCTTCAAGCCTTCCGCTGCAGACATGAGACGAACGACCGTCACACCCTCGACGGACCCGCTGAATCCCTTCGCGTAGAGCTCGAATCGATAACCTTCTCCCTCCACGACGTCCTTTAGCTCGGCCTCGCCGCGAAAGCGACTGCGGATAAGCCCGACGCCAACCCTGATTGACACCCGGAATCGCCGCGGGCCGATCTCCTGAAACTCTTCGCACCTCGGCAGGCACTTCCTGAGAATCTCGGGATCTATCAGGAGTCGCCAGAGGTCTGCGGGCGTTCGATTTACCAGGACCTGGCCGTTCACTTTCATCGAATCACACTCCAATCCTCGAGATCGCCTTGCGCAGAGCTCTCGCGGTGCAGACGTCAGCGAGGTGCGAACGGTATTCGGCCGAAGCGGCGCCGTCCGACAAAATTTCCCTGCCGAGAGCAACACCTCGAATCATTTCAGCGAAAGCTCCAGGCAACGGCTCACGACCCAGAAGCTGCTCCTCGATGACCGCCAGCCGAAAAGCTCTCTCCGCCACGCCAGTAACGCCGATTCTCGCACTGGCAATGCGCCCATCTTCCACCAAAATCTGCGCCGCAACGCCGGCCAGCGCGAAGCCGCTGGCGACATGGCGAACCCTGACGTAAGCCGCCGTCCGTGCCCAGCTGCGGGGCACATCGATCGCGAGTACGAGCTCATCGGGCTCGAGAGCCGTCTCGAAAGCACCCTGAATGAAGCCTTCGACCGGGACGGAACGTTCACCGCGTGGGCTCGCCACCACGACTTGCGCCTCGAGCGCAAGCAATGCGGCTGGATAGTCCGACGCAGGATCCGCCTGGCACACGGAACCGACAAGGGTCCCAAAATTTCGTACCTGAGCGTCCCCGACTTGTGACGCAACCTCCGCCAGGAGTGGAGATCGCCCTCTGGCAAGCTCCGAAATCTCGAGGTCGCGATGGGTAACAAGCGCTCCAATTCGTAGACCACCATCCTCGAAGGGATCGATAGCAGAAAGGCCCGCCATGCGCCTCAGATCAAGGAGCACCTTCGGGCAGACCTCCCCCTGTTTCATTGCCGGAATAAGGCTGTGTCCGCCGGCAAGGACTTTCACGTCCTCTCGGTACTTGGCGAGCAGCTCGAGCGCCTCCTCAACCGACAGCGGCGACCTGTACTCGAAGGCCGGAAGCATCAGGCGCCTCCCGTCCCGCGGCACGAGCGAACGATGCGCCAGATCTTCTCGGGCGTCGCTGGAGGATCCACGTGAAGAACGCCCAGCGGACGCAGGGCATCGACAACCGCATTCATGACGGAGGCAAATGCGGCCATCGTGACCGTGTCACCGAGGCCCTTGGCCCCAAGCGGGTTGAGCGTGGTCGGTGTCGGCAGGCTTGAAATATCAAATCGAGGCACCCCCTGAGCCCTGGAGACGGGGCGTTCCATGAAAGTCCGCTGAAGGGGCTGGCCATCGTCACCCCGGGGAGACCCGGCCAGAAGCGCGAGCTCAATGCCGAGTGCAATTCCGCCGCGCACTTGCGCCTCGACCAGGGCCGGGTCAAGCTCCCGGCCAAGGTCTCGGACATTACAACAACGCTCAACGGAGACTTCACCCGTTTCAGAATCGATGACGACCTGAGCCACGTGAATGGAAATCGGATGTGTCGAGCCTTGCGGCTCGAATACGAACGTTTCCTCAAGCAATGGCGAGGATCCTGGCTCGAGCTGACTGGCCCCATGGGCAAGAAGACAAAGATCTCGGTAGCTGACCCTGCGGCTGCCCGAGACAAAGTCGGCGCCATCTCGGTCGACGTACTCGACAGAAGTGCACAAAATGCCGGCCGCCACGCCACGAAGCCTTCGCTCAAGCGCGCGTGCGGCGCCCAGTACAGCAGAGCCGGTTGTCGCGATCGAACGCCCGCCGAATGAGCCGACTCCAGCTCGCATCGTCTGGGTGTCAGCACGCCCCACGCGTACAGCGTCCGCCTTGACCCCCAAGGCATGGGCTGCGATCCGTGCCAATACAGTCTCGTGCCCCTCGCCACAGGCCAGTCCGCCCGTGAAGACCTCCGCCGAACCGTCCGCACTGACATGAACCGTGGCGGCCTCCCAGGCCGGCCCGCCGGTCTCCCTGGAGGGCCCCTGCGCCCCGATCCCGACCAGGAGCGCAACTCCCAGGCCCACAAGCTCCCCCTTGCGACGCCGCGAGCTTGTCTCGTGCCTCAAAACGGCATACTGCGAACGCTCCACCGCCCTGTCAACGAGGCGGGAAAAGTCGCCGGAGTCGTAGCGAGCACGGGTCACGGTGGTCGCGGGAAGCTCCCTGAAGAGGTTCAGGCGCCGAACCTCCACGCAATCGAGCTCGAGGGCCGCTGCAACGAGGTCCATGGCTCGCTCGATGATGTAGCCCGCGCCACAGGCGCCCGCCCCGTGGCACGAAGTGGCGGGCGGGTTATTGGTGAAGACCGCCGTCACGGCCATCCGCGCTGCAGGGATCTGATAGGCGCCACACAGAAGCGTCCCCTCCGCAGAAGGATTGTGTCCAGGAACGATTGGAAGGTACGCGCCAACATCATCGATGCCGTCGTAGGAGATCGAGAGCAATCGGCCGTCTTCCCGCACCCCCACCTTGAGTTCGCCGGAAGTGGCGCGGGCCTGTGTCGAGAAGGCCAGGCTCTCTTCCCTCGTCTCAATCCACTGAACCGGCCGCGGCGCGACGATACGAGCTATCGCGCAGACGACCAGTTCCTCCGGCGTGGCCCCGAGCTTCGAGCCAAACGCGCCGCCGACATCGGGAGTGAAGACCCGCACGGCACTCTGGGGGAGCCGCATTGCGCCCGCAAGCTGTGCGCGCAGGAAGTGTGGAGACTCGGTCGAGCTCCAGACCTCAAGCCGCTTCTCACTCTCGAGCCACCGGGCAACAACACCTCGCGTCTCGAGAGGCGCTGGATGGTATCGAGGCCTGGCAATTCGGTGCGTGAGGACGCGATCGGCCTTCCGGAAGCCCTCTTCAGTGTCACCACCGGAGACGACGAACTGGTAGGCCACGTTGCCCCCGAGCGAGACATGCACGCAAGGAACGCGCTGAAGCAGCGCGGATTCTGGCTCCAGTATCCCTGGAAGCGGCTCGAGGTTCACCTCGAGCCCTTCCGCCGCTTTCCGAGCCTCGGCGACAGACTCGGCGACGACAGCCGCCAGCGGCTCCCCCGCAAAACGAGCCTCCCACTGCGCAAGCGCAGGGCGAGGAGGGCACCGAGTGTTCGGCGGAAGCGGACCGATCCATTCGAGAGGGTCACACACGAAGGCAAGCTCCGTGTGGGTAAAGACGCCCACGACGCCCGGCGACGCGGACGCTGCGGGAGTTTCGATCGAGCGGATCCGCGCGTGGGCTTCCAGGCTCCGGACCAGGTGCACGTGGAGAACCTCAGGGGGACGCAGATCCGCAATGAAAAGCCCACAGCCCGACACAAGACGCGGCCCTTCCTCAAGCCCGGTGCTCTCCCCTTCGATTCGTGCGTTGGTACTCACAATTCTGCCGTTGCGCCGTCACGAAGATCTCGCACTGGAGCGGCAGCCAGGGAACGGACGGCGTCCACTATTGGCTGATAGCCCGTGCATCGACAAAACACACCCTCCAGTGAACGGCGAACCTCGTCTTCGCCGGCGACCGGCTTTCGCTCAAGGCACTCCTTCGCCGCCAACACGACTCCGGAAGCGCAGAAGCCGCAGGTGAGGGCGCACTCCTTCAGAAGTGCCGACTGAACGGGGTGCAAATTTCCGTCAACAAGAAGGCCTTCAAGGGTCGTCACTTGAGCCCCGTCCGCCTGAACCGCCAGGCGAGTGCAGGCCTTCAAGGTCAGACCATCGAGGGTGACAAGACAGGCGCCACATTGCGAGGTCTCGCAACCCACATGGGTACCGAACAACCCCAGATGGTCCCGGAGAAAGTCTACGAGCAGGGTCCGCGCCTCAACTTCTCTTCGGTAAGCGCGACCGTTCACGCTGACGGCCACCGGATACTTCATCGGACCTCCCCATTCAGAAGCATTCGGGGAGACATTTTAGTACACCGCCTCACAAATGAGTCACGGAATTTTTTTCCCGGAAAAAAACCGCCCGGGACGGGGAGAGTCCGCAGTGGAAAAAAGTCCCCCACCACGGACATCATCCTTGTCTACGAAGCCAGCTGGGAGTGAGCGGTCGATCGACGGAGGCGGCCGTTCAGTTTGCGCATTTCTAGCCGTACCAGATCTCGCTTCTCGAGGTATCGGGTGTACTCCAGGTGAACCTGAGCAGTGAGGTCCTCGGCGCTTTGCCGAATGGCGACCTCCAGACTCTTGAGGGTTTCGACTGACGTCGTGTTTGTCTTGGCGTTAATGGCTTTGGCTCCCTTTGCGAGCCTACCCTATCCACCCCTCATGAAGATCGCGTGAACGGCGTGAGAAATCGGCGGGAAGGTCCAGGTCCACCACGGCCCGGCCTGACGGTGTACCACAGATGTATCGGGAATCCGTTGCGGGCCACCAAGGGGCAAAAAAAGCCCTCCCCACGCCCGGGAAGGGCTTCATGTCAATATCTTGTATCGGACTTGCGACCGGATCAGAAGGAAAGCTGGAGCTGCGTCCTCCAGAGGAGACCCTGCTCGCCCGCTGCGATGCCGGCCGCAGAGGAGTTGAATGAGGAGCTCGTGTCGCCGTCACCCGTGGTGCCGAGCGTACCGTCGAGGTCCTCGGTCGAGTCGGGGATGCTGCGCGAAATATCAATCCACGCAACGTCCGTCTGCAGCTTGATCCTGTGGTTCCCAGAAATATACCAGTTAATTCCGGGACCAGCCTCGAAGCCGTTGCCTTTCTGCATGTTGTCACCCCAGACGAATGCGGCCCGACCGGTGAGCTCAACATCATCAGAAACCATCAATCCACCCTGGACGTACAACCCGTGCGCGAATTGCGAGCTTCCGTCGCCAAGCGGGATAGCCGCGTTCCCACTCTTGTAGTCGACCCAGCGCATGACGTACTCCGACTGAAGGGAGATAACCTCGTACTTGAACTGGGTATCCACACCAAACTGGTAGATTTTCACACTCGGACCATCGACCCCAGATCCAGATGAGTTGTTATTCTGATCCGTGGCGGCAGAGGCACCCACGACGAAGAGGCTCTTGTTTCCGGGGTTGCCCTCCTCGTACTTGCCCTTCTCCACCTTGTCGCCCCAGAACTGAAAGTCGAGTTTTCCAACCAAAGCCGGAATATTGTCCACCGCAGAGGGAGGCACATTGCCGCTGTCGAAGCCGTTGGTGATGGCGAAAGCATAAAAGACCGTGGGAGCATCCCCCTTCACGTCGCCCAGGTCGCCTCGGATCCAGGCACCGAGATTACGATCAATGCTGAAAAATTCCGTCGTCAAGTTGCGCTCCACCATTTGGAGTCTGCCGGAACTCACCGCTTCCTGACGCATGAAGTAGGGCTTGAATTGCCCCACGCCGATTCCAAGCGCCCCCTCGTTGCCAGCCCCGGCGAGCAAACCCCCTGCCCAGTACTCAACATAGGCATCCAGAGTCTTCCAGGCACCGGCGCCATCGGTATCGCCGTCCGCCTGAAACTTGTAGGTCAGATCCCTCGTGAACACGTTGCCCTCGGCGACCAAGCGAGCTCTCTCAATCTCGAGGGCGCTGTCGTCAGACTTGCCCGCCTCGTCCGTATCGACAGAGTCCCCCCGCACTTCCCTGGCGAAGTAGGAGTACCGAAACTGAAGCTGGACACCCAGCCGCAGCAGGTTGTCTCCTGTCCTGTCCTTGAGGTAGAAGCCATCTTTCTTGTCATAGCCAGCCAGGACCACGGATTCCTGACTCTCCTCGGCACCTCCATTGCCGCTGTGGCGCTCGAGATCCGGCAATCGGGCGAGGCTCCCCAGGGCCCTACCATCTGACCTGACCTCACTCACGTTCGAGTCATCCGCCTGGAGGACCCCGGACGTAACCGAACCGGCAACTAGCAGCGCCAGTCCAACAGAAATCGCAGATCTGGAAGGTTGATGCACCATCTTCTCTCTCCTAAAAAAAGTACCAGTTCCACCGCGATGCCGCGCGGCCCAAGTGATCCACCCTGAACGGCGACATCCAAGAATTGGGCGGCATGGTAATCGTTTTGAGAGCCCGTGGGAACATCCTGCCACGAGAATCTGGGAAGACCTCGCAGGAAGCCAGATCGCGGATTCCAGGATCCGGACGTTATCGGAACCTCAGCAGCCCTGGAGACGGATCCTCGCCGCCACGGAGCGAATGAGCTTCACACGCAGCGTAAATCGGCTTGAGCCGGGCGTAGACCTTTACAGCCTCGGGCCGGGGCTTGATCCGGCTCTCCCTGAGAGGCTCGGCAAAACCGGCGACGACCTTCTCCCACGGCAGGCTATTCCCATCGGTGAGGCCATCGGCGTGGTAAGCCCTGAGGGCAGCGCCCAGAGCGGCCGAGTTGGATATCTGGAACTGGTAGACCTCTGCATCCAGGACATCCGCCATGACCTGGAGAATGTCGCGGTTGACAGCGGAGCCTCCGGTCGCGTGCACGGTGCTGATACTCACTCCCATCCACTGCGAATGATTGGAAATCGCCATCATCTGCGCCTCGACGACCGCCCGCACATTTCCGGCGCCGTCCCTGGGGTCAAGGTGATATCTCCGCACGCCCGGCTGGTGAACGCGAGGCGTGATCTCTGGCTTGAACCAGGGAAGCATCACCCCTCCCCGATTGCCCGGGGGAGTGCTTCGAAGAGCCATCGAGAAGCCCTGCCAGTCGAGGCCGTGCTCCTTCCGCACCTCGTCCCGGGCAAGCCCACCGTTCTCGAAGCAAATAAGGCTCATGTAGTCACCCGTGGGCGATCCGAAGACGTGCCCGCTGCCAGTCGGGTCGACGATCGGCCTGGGCAGGAAGCCAAAAAATGTTGTCGAAGTTCCCAGCGAAATGGCAACCTTGCCCTGCTTCACCAGACCGACCCCGATCAAGCTGCAAGGGTTGTCACCCGACCAACTGATCACCTTCGTCCTGGGACTGAACCCGTATCGCCTCACCCAGTAGGACGAGAGGTTTCCGACCATGGACCAGGACTCCTTGAGATCGGAAAGCTTTGTCTCAAGGCCCTCTGCCGTCGCCCGGAGAGCCGCGGGAGCCCACAGCTTCGAGACAATGCCCATCAAGTTCATGCCGGCACCATCCCCCGGATCGATCGGTGCGTGCTTGCCCGCAAGGAGCGAGGCCATGAAGGAGCTGACGAGGTGAATCTTGTCGGTGCGGGCATAGCCCCGGGCATCCTCTTTCGAAAACTTCCGGATCTGGGGTCCTGTGAAACGTTCGAAGGCCCGAGAGCCCGTCAAGGCCGCCAGGACCTTGTCGCCTCCAATGGCCTCGGTGATCTCCCTGCATTCCTCCGCCGTGCTCGAATCCATCCAGATCGGCGAGGTCCTCCTGGAAAGTAGAGTCTCTATCTGGTCGGCAAGAGGCCTCGCTGGATCGAGCGCCTCGAGGGCCGCGGTCGCGCGGTTGTTCAAGTAGACGCTTCCGTGCTGCTGACCGGAGCCGGAGATGGCGCACACTTGCTCCAGCGGGATCCCGCTTTCCTTCGCCAGGATGCCCATCAGCACATCGAGCGCTTCGACCCACAAGAGCGGCGGGGAATGTGCCACGAGCGGGTTGTCGGCGGGAAGGACACCGTTCCTCGTGCCGTACGCGGGGAAATGCACATCGAACTCGAGGGAATGCTCGAAGATCCGCCGACGTCGGGAGCCATCAATCTCGATGGCAAGCACGGTCAAGCTCTGTGTACTCGAATCGAAACCCAGATAGATTGACATACAGGTGCGACTCAGCTTACCGAACCTGCTACTTCGTCTCCAGCGGAAGTTCAATGATGACGAGACTGCGCGCGAAGGAGCGAAAGATCTTCCCGTCTCGCTCGATGAATTCCGCTGGCAGAGTTGGTGGCTTCGTGGCACGCACAGCCAGTTCGGGCAGCTCCCGTTCAAACGCGAGATCCCTCGAGTGCACACTGATCCCGACGTCCAGCTGGTCGAGCGCGAGATAAACGGCCGGTCTCGAGGGGAGGTCGAGCCCTGGCTCGTCGAATACTCCCGAGGCCGAGTCGAAAGCGAGTGGAAGTGTGAAGGTCCCACCCTCGAGTTTCCCCTGCTCGAGGGCCGCCGAGCGCGTCATATTCTCCCCGGGAAGCCTCAGAATTGCGTCACCCGAGAGCTTCCGTTGCGCCGGGGAAAAGCCCTGCACGGTAATCGATAGCCGCCTCGCGAGGCTCGAGTAAGTTGCGCTCCCCGTGAGCGGCTGCTTGAGCACTGCTTCTCCGAGCAGGTGAATTTGACGCCGGCCCCAGGGTTGGGCGTGGATATCAAGCCGCGCCACGCCGCCATCCACGGAGGAAATCGCAAGCGGCACCAGCTCCGCCGAAGCAAGACCGGGCGACCATCGGTTCCGGGAGCTCTCCATTTCGACCGAGAACGCGCTCAGGCCTCGCCCCTGGCAGTAAAGGGCATGCTCCTGCCGACCGGAGGACCGCAGATCGATGCGCGCAAAGGCGACGCCGTGTCGTGCCCCCGATCCAAAGAAGGCCACGCGGGTCAGGGTGGCGAAGCTCGGCCTCAGGTGAAGCGAGGCGTGAAGCACGGGGAGCAGCGCGACAAACCCTGACGGCAGCACGAGGATCCATAGCGGAATCCACTTGCGGCGCAGCCTCCTGCGAAGCGCGAAGAAGCCCAGGGGCCCGACCAAGAACACGTAGGCGACAAAGAAACCCAGCACGGCAAAGAGGGAGGTCGAGTCGCGCAGCTCGAGCAGCTCGGGCGTGCTCCGCGATAGCCCCGAGAGATACTCGGATCGGGGCATGCCCTCGCTCCAGATGGAGTTCCAGAGCTCTTGATTCAGGGACAGGACCGTGGGGTCAAGGCTCAGGTGCGCAACCCGGCCGAAGGCCACCGGGCGGACAGAGAGGATCGGCAACTTCGACGGCTCGGCCCGCGTGTCGATTTCTCCCCACTGGGTCGAATCCTCAAGCTCCTCAAGGCAAACGAGCGTGCCTGCAACGTCCACACGGGCGGATCTGCGTACGGCGAGAAGCGTCGACCAGCCTTCGATGGACTGCGCCGTCCCTGGGTCCATCGAGCCGAAAAAGACGACGGCACCTCCCCATCGCACGAAATCGAGTAGCGCCTGACGCTGAGCGCGGGTCCACCGCGACAGGTCAGCCCACTGGACGAGCACCGTGTCCACCTGCTTGTAGGCGCGTGGATCCTCCGGAAGCCAGAAGGCTGGCGTTACCATCCAATTCTCTCCCTGGGTTCGAGCACGGGCGATCCTCTCCTTGTCCTCGCTCACCAACAGATAGTTGCGTGTCTCCTGCCGAGAGTTGCGCGACAGGAGCCCTGGCACAGGGATCGCGAGTTCGATCACGCCCTCGGGGGCGACCAGAGCGATCGTTCCACCTCCAGAGCGGATCTGGCGGCCCCATTCGAAGCCCTCCGACCATCGCAGGGCTGTCCTGGTTCCGGCAGGCGCGACAAAGGGCCTGGGAGGCGGCGCCTCTCCACCACGAAGCTCGAGCCTCAACGTACCACGGATCTCCCTGCCGCTTGAATTCTCAAGGACCAGTGTGAAGAAGCTCGGGGATTCGACGCCATTCGTCTCGAAGAGTCGGCCGTTGAATCCGTACGTCAGATCCAACTTGAGTGGCAGCTCCGGCTGCTGCGCCCGGGCCGTGTTCGTGCAAGGGCCAAGGAGTGCGATGAACAGGAGCACCACCACCGCCGGGCCCGCGGCCGGCCCGGACGGAGGGCTCTCCGGGCGCTTCGGCAAGTTACGGCGAGTCCAGATTGTCCAATCCGCAAGGATGATGGCGCCGAGCGCGAGCAGGAAAATAGCGGCAATCCCTCCGTGCCACGTCAGATACCGGCCAAAGGCCTCGTCGGGGTCCAATCGAGGGGCCATGGAGTCTTGCACCAGAAGGGTCAGGATCGGCGTCACGAAGATGAATGGGTACAGGCCGCGGGGAAGCCAGCCCTCGCCAAGCCCCATGAGAAGTAACGGCGGCCCGATCAGGACCGCGCCCGCGGAGAGGAGTATCACAAACCGCAAGGCCGCCTGCGTCTCGACGAAACGGGCGACGACCCTCCCGAGAAGGTACGTGTTGACGACGAAGATGGTGATGGCCCCAAGAAGCTCGTGCCAGGCGCGCTCGAACCGTTCGAGCGCGGCCGGTTGAGGCGCCGCCATCGAGGGTCCGACGCTCTTCAGGGCGCACTGGAGAACCCCCCAGTGCTGGGCAAGGAAAACCACAATGAGAAATAGCAACGTGTTTGCCTGGAACACCCCTCGTGAAACCTTGAAACGTCCGATCCGTTCTGTCCAGGTCAGTTTTTCACGAGCGTCACCGAGTGCGAGTAACCCCAGGAAAAGCACCAGGCTGGTACCCAGAATGGAGAGCACAATATGGGGATTCGCATCCAGCCTGAGGCCCCCTGCCTGAATCCTGGGCGCGCCGTCAAAACAAAGACCCAGGATAGCGGCCCAGAGAAAGATGATCCATCCGATGAGCAAGACCCGGCGCAGTGGGTAGTCAAACCCGTCGAGCCAGCGGGGCCGATTCTCGTAAAAGAATGCGATTTCAACGCGCCTCGTCTGGGTGAATCGCGCCTTACGAAAGAAGCGTCGCTTGCCGTCGCCGGCAAGCACGATGTTGCCGAAGTTGTTGAGCCCGGGAAGGAACCGGTGCGCCGGCCCCAGGAGTACGAGCCCGACGAAGGGCGCCGAAACGATTCCCCATAACAGGTAGGGATAGATTTCCGTTGGTATGCGGTAGAGGTAGAGGACTGCGTCGCTGTCCCACAATCTGGAGAAGAGCGTGTTCTGGTAGAGCTCGCTGACGAAACACCGCACCGGCGTGATCCAGCCGATGACATTGGGAACGGGCGCGAACCCCAGGAGCATTCCGAGGCCAAAGGTGAAAATCGTCGCCGGGACTCCAATCCATTCGCGCTCGAGCAGGAACATCCCCAGGGAGACGGCTATGATGACGTTCGAGTAGACCGCCAGCACTGCATAGCCCCCCCAGAGGCTCCAGAACGGCACTCCTCCCAGCATGTAGGAATAGAGCTGAAATGGCAGGCTCACGAGCAGGAGCCCCAGCGCAAAGACCCAGGCAAGCAGCCAATTTCCGAGCTGGATTCGCAGCGGTGAAACGCCGGTGACGACCACCTGATCAAACACCTTGTCCATTCGAGGCCCGTCGATCGCGCCTGCCAGCCGGATCGGCAAGAGCACAACCAGCAGGCCAAGGAGCACCAGGAAATTGACCGAGGAGAGGTGAGCTCCGGCGTACCCCTCCGAGACCGAGGCGTCGTCGGACAAAAGAACAGCCGAAAACGTGATCACGTCCGCGAGAAGGAGAGCGCCCGTGGCGAACACAAAGATCAGCCCCAGTCGGGGCCCGGTGAGCTGAGTGGAGATCTGACGACCGATGAGCGGGTTCTCCAGAAAGAAACGCTTGAGCTGCGAGATCATGAGACGATCCCCTTCGTGCGTTCGAGGAAAATAGCCTCGAGGTCCACTTTCTCTTGCGAGAAGCTCACGACCTCAATATCCGCCGAGATCAGGGCCCTGAGCACCTGGCTCGAATGCCGTCCGGCCATCCGCCCCTCGATCCGGGGGCCGCCAGACGTGGTCAGCGTGGCCACCTCCACTCCCTCCACAGCCTTGACGGCCTCGAGCGTCCTTTGCGCATCCTCCTCCGCAACCTCCACGAAGAACCCGAAACGCTGTGCCCTGAGCTCCTTTTTCACGACGCTCAGGGAACCGCTCCACACTACCCTGCCCAGCTCGACTATGGCAGCGTGGGTGCATATCTCCTCCAGATCAGCAAGGATGTGGCTCGAGATGATGACCGTCTTGCCCATGCTGCCGAGCTCCTTGAGAAGCGAGCGGATCTCGATACGGGCCCGGGGATCAAGCCCGCTTGCAGGCTCGTCAAGAACCAGCACCTGCGGATCGTGAAGCAAGGTCTTCGCCAGGGCGAGGCGCTGGCACATGCCAGTCGAGAGAGTGTTCGCGGTCTCGTGGCGCACGCCGATCAAGTCCGTGAGCTCGAGCACTGCATTGACCCGACTCGTCAGCTCCCGACCTCCAAGGTCGTGGGCGCGGCCAAAATACTCAAGGTATTCCTCGCAGCTCAACGTACGAAATTGGCCAAATTGATCGGCCATGTAGCCCAGGATCCGCCGCGCGGCCCGCACCTCCCGGGAAAGGTCCTCACCGCCGATGGCAATCTTGCCGGTGTCCGGCTTGATGAGCGTACTGATCATCTTCAGGGTGGTTGTCTTGCCAGCGCCGTTGGGCCCAATGAGCCCAAAAATGCTGCCACGAGGGACCTCGAGATCCATGTCATCAACTACTATTTTGCCGTCGTAAGACTTTCGAACCTTTGCGAGTTGAATCATGGCCGAGTACATTCTTCTGCTTCCACCGGAGTCGCAAGTCTGAAATAATCACAAAGGTTTCGAGCATCGCAGCAAGGTTCTCTGCCCGCGCCCGGCCTCGGCGCCCGGCCGGAGCGCCTCCCCACGAACTGAGAAGGCATGGAAAAAGTCAACGTCGGCGACATCGAGCTGGTCCTCACTCAACCTGTGCAACAGGACCTCAATTGGATCGGGCAGGAGGATCTCGTCGAGCAAATTCTCGCCTCGTGGCTAGTGGCCGGTGAAAAAGACCTGCCGCTTTGCCCCAGGCTCATTGGCAAGCCAGGCGTGGGCAAGACAACCCTGGCATGCTTCGCCGCCCGCTCGGCCGGCCTCGAGACCTATATTCACCAGTGCACGGTGGACACCCGCCCCGAGGATCTGCTCGTGACCCCGGTCCTCTCGAGGAGCGGTAAGATCTCTTATCACGCGAGCCCCCTCGTCTCGGCAATGATCCGGGGCGGGGCCGTCATCCTGGACGAAGCGAATCGCATGAGCGAAAAGTCCTGGGCCTCGCTCGCTCCCCTTCTCGACCACCGCCGGTACGTCGAGAGCATTGTCGCAGGCATCCGCATACCAGCGCACCCCGCTTTCCGTGCCTGCATCACCATGAACGAGGACGCCTCCACCTACGAGATTCCCGACTACATGCTCTCACGCATCCAGCCGTCTGTCAGCGTGGAGTTTCCGGAAAAGGAGGAGGAACTCCGCATCTTAAAGTACCACCTACCGTTCGCGGAGGAGGCAATCCTCGAGATGACGGTGAGCTTCCTCGAGGAGGCGCACAAGTATGGCCTGGGCCACTCCACAAGGGACGGAATCAACATCGCCCGGTATTCATTCAAGATGGCAGAGCGAGAACGCCGGCGCGGCGTTCCCGAGCACGAGATGACAAGCCTCAAGGACCGCTTCACCCGGGCCGTCCAGAAAATCCTTGGCGAGGATGCGCTCGCCTTCAAGAGTCAGTCCGTCGAGGAGCCTCCGCAACAGCTCATGGACTTGCGGGATTTCTTTACTGCGCTCGACGACATGAATGTCAACGAGTCGAAGCCACCGAAGAAGCCCGAGAAACCCAAGCGAAAAGGACGGGGACGGAAGCCCCGGCCGAAGCCGGAGGACGGCGCCGGCGACTCCGGGGACGAGCCCTTCTGATCATGCTCGAGAGCAAGGACGGAATCCTCTGGCTACGGGACATCGCGTTTGTCCCCTCGATCCATGGCCGCGTGGCCTTCGCCCGGGAGACCCGGCGCGTCTTTCTCGGCGGGCGCTTTCCCACGGTGGCGGTGGAGCTGCCCGAGTCGCTCGGACCACGGACGATAGAGGGCATCGAGCGGCTTCCCAAGATCACCACCGTTTCTTACGAGGAGTCGAATGGCACACGCTGCTTCTTCCCCATCGACCCGTGCGACTCCATCATTGAGGCCTTGCGATTGGGCCTGGGCGAAAGCTGCGCGCTGGAGCTCATCGACTGCGACGTGGAAGACTTTCAACGCACTGAGCTTGTCCTGCCCGATTCCTACGCCGTGAACTCCCTCGGCCTTGCCCGGTTCTACGAGGCTGTGCGGCCGACGCTGCAACTCCCAGCCCCCGGCTCGCAGGATGATCAAAGGGAGCGCCACATGGCTGGCCGTCTGCTCGACATCCTGAATGGTGGCCCGCGCGGGCTGCCCGCCCTCTGCGTCATTGGACTGGGGCACATGGAAGGCGTCGCCCGACACCTCGAGGCTGCGCTGAGTGAGGGGAGGAGCGTCCTCGGAGAGATCTCCACAGTCCCCCCGCCCTTTGATGTTGAGATCCACGAGGTCAGCGACGAGGAGTCCCTCTACCACATACTGGGAGAGCTCCCCTACACCACTTATCTCTACGAGCTCCAGCGCTCCTCCATCACGCTAGACCCATTCGAGGCAGTCGACAAGATCAAGGAGCTCCTGCTTGAGGCCCGCGACCGTTACCACACGAAACACTCGCAGGAGTACGAGAAGATCTCCCTCGGATCGTTCCAGAACCTGCTTCAGCTCGTCCGAAACCACTGCCTCCTCGGGAAGCGCCTGACGCCAAGCCTCTACGAGATGGTAATCGCAGCCAAGGGCATCGCGGGAAGCGAATTTGCGATTGACGTGATCGAGACCGCAAAGCGATATCCACCCGCGCACCCGAGCGAGGAGCCGAACACCGCGCATGAGCCCGGCGAAGCCTATACCGACACCTCCGGTGAGAGCGGAAGCCTGGGCGAGGAAGCGCTGTTCGAAGATTCCGTCGACCCCCCCGAGACAGGGAGCAACTCAGGTGTCGAGGCGATTCAAGTCAAGAAGCGCTACGTCGACGAGGCGAAGATCTGGAAGCGTGTCAGGCTTGAGCCTCCCCCACCCCCCAGGGATGTGAAGCGCTGGCGATCCACCTGGAACCCCAACGGCAACTGCTCGTGGACACCCGAAGATGTGCTCATCGAGAACTTCGCCGGTCACATCCGGAGCCGCGCCCTCCTCGAAAGCGGCGTCACGCAGGAGCACCTCGAGGAGTTCAAGACCTCCCTCAAGGACGGTATCCACGTCCGCGAGACCATTCGAAACCTGCACCTGGGAAAGATCATCGTCAAGGAAACACCGCCCCCAAGGGGGCAGGTCGGCGCCGTCGTCATCATTTACGAGCCGCCAGACCCCACGCGCTTCCCGTGGCACATCACCTGGCTCCCGGAGTTCGAATGGGAGAGCGTGCTCGCCTTCTACGCCACGGCCTATTCCGACAAGCTCATCGGGCCCGGGATCGCCCGCTCGCTTTACGGCGGGCAGCTGTTCGTCCGTCCGGACCATCTCATTGAGGACGTCTGGTCCGACACGACGCTCAATGAAGCTCGCGACGATGCCGAAAGGCTTGTTCTTGCAGGGGTACTGCACTCAAGCGATGCGTACGTGGCCTACGTTGCGGCAACTGCGCCAACACCACGCATGAAGGAATACGCTCACCGTTGGGGCAAGAAGATCATCTACCTTCCTCTCTCGGGCTTCAGCCGTAGCACCCTACAGAAGCTGCGCCGCTTCCACGTCTTGAACGGCAAGCCAGTGCGAGGCTGGGCCAATTTGTATATCCGTTGAGGCGAGAATGAGAATGGGGCCCGTCGTCCCTGCGCACTTTCGTCAGTTCCGGCTCGGCCCCTGCTTCTTGCGGCGACCCGGGGTACGGCTGCGTGGATCATGATCCGGCCCCACCGGCATTCCGGTCGTCTCACTGGCCACCGCCGAATCGCCATTGGAGGAGGTCTCGAGGCTTGCCCGTGGGGAGCCGAGATTCTGCTCGAGCCACGCCTCGATGATCGACTTGCGAAAGCGCCACTCCTTCCCAATCTTCGCTCCAGGAAGCTTGCCCTGCTGAGCCCAACGATAAATTGTCTGCCGCTTCAGCTTCAAGAAGGTGGCGAGCTCGTCGATTGTCAAAACCTCGTCATCGAAAACGGACATAGGAATGCCTCCCGCGGTACCGGCAATCGAGAGCTTGATTTTTCGGATGAATAACTGAAGTACCCTATTCCAGACGCGTGAGCGAGCATAACCCAGAGACGGGAGACGTTACCAGTGGGAGACTCGGATTCCGTCGGAGGAACTCCTCAGCCCAGCGATATCCCCTCAAGAGATCCAGGCACGGCTCGCCAAGAATCGCTGTAGCCGCGAAAAGCGCCTCGATGCTCGCAAGGCCACCGTCAGGGTCCTCGTGGATTTTCGAGACGCGAGGATAAGCCGTCAGGATGCCCCGTGGCAGCGAACGATGCTCGAGCCTTGCGCCGTCGAGAATCTTCAATCGGCTAACGAGCTTCGGGAGGCGAGCCCAGGTGGAGTCGAGCAGCACAAGCGCCCCTTCACCCGACAGGAACGAATGATCGGCTCTCGTCAGAGTTGGACCGTCGATTGAGAGCAGGATGCCCGAGCCCACCTCAAGCTTCGCTGGCGCCCACGCCGGGGACTCAAGCCGTTGAAAGGTAACGTCGGGGCGACCTTCGAGGGGCGTCAGCGAGCACTTCCGTCGGTTCTCCTTGTGGTCCTGTATGACCCAGATCCGCACGACGCCATACCTCCGTGCTCAGACGGCCTGACGCTGCAAAATGAGCGCATCAAGCTCGAGCTTCAACCGGTCCAGCACCTCGTTGTAGCCGAACGTTCCGATCTCGACGTCCTTCTTCTTGAAGTTCACGTGGCGCGAGCCGCACCAGAGGCCCAGGTCGGCTTGGTCGGTCTCGCCCGGGCCGTTCACCCTGCAACCCATGACTGCGATCGTGATGTCATGCTCCTTGGCGTAGTGGGTCAGTTCCTTCACCTGAACCGCGAGCTCGACAAAGGCCTCGTTCTCGACTCGAGAGCAACTCGGGCAGGAGATAATGTTAAGGCCTCCGGAAAGCTGAGGGACCGACCGGAACCGACCGTTGCTCATGTCATCGAGAATTTCGAGCCCAGCCACCACCTCCTCATACTTCCTCGGATTGGGAAGCGTGAGCGAGACACGAAGCGTGTCACCAATTCCTCGGGTGAGCAGTTGCTCGAAAGCAATGCGCGTCTTGATCACGCCGTCGGGCGGCAGCCCCGCCTCCGTCACGCCAAGGTGCAAGGGCACCTCCGGCCGCTCCTTGGCGAAGCGTGCGTTCGCCTCAATCACGTTGAGTGGATTTGAGTCCTTGAGCGAGACGACGAACCGCTTGAAGCCGATCGAGTCGAGGATCTCGGCATGGTCAAGAGCGCACTGCACCATCGCCTGAATGTCGTCGTCCTCATACTTCTCCTTGTAGGCAGGGTCGACGGAGCCGCAGTTGACACCCACGCGAAGCGCGCAGCCATGCTCGGCAGCCGCAGCCGCGATGAACTTCACCTTGTCCGCCACCGGCTTCGTTTTCTCCACGTGGTAAAGGTGCCCAGGGTTGTACCTGACCTTGTCGACGTGAGGGGCGACCCGGGTGACCAGGCGGTAGTTTTCCTGGAGGTCCACGACAAGGTTCGCCGGCGTTCGCCGGCGAATCTCCGCCAGAGCCTCGACGTCCTTGATGTTGTCGCAGGCGACTCGGACCAGGCCGGCGCCAGCCTTTCGGATCGACTCGGCCTGCTCCACGGTCGCCTCGATATCCTGAGTATGCGTGGCGGTCATGCTCTGAACGAGGATCGGATGGCCACCACCGATGAAGTGGTTCCCCACTTTCACCTCGCGCGTGGGGTTGCGCGTGAAGCTCAGGCTCATTACTGTGGATTCCTTGTCAAAAAGTGAAGTCGAGGATTGTAAGACTCGCCACGACCGGGGGTCAATGGAGATCAACGCGTGCAACCGAGTCTTTTTTGCCCTCGCAGCCTTGATGGCCCTCGTCAGCCGGATCGATGCTCAGGCACCACCCCCCTCTGCGGGGCGTCCTGTGCGCACGATCACTCTGGAGGGACGGGAGCTCTATCCCGAGGAGACCATCCTGGAGAGAGCCGGCATTCGTCCCGGCGACACCTGGACGGAGGCCTCCGAGGCCCGGGTCCTGGAGCGGCTTGCCGCATGGCCTTTCCTCGCCTCGGTGGGCTTGCCCCGTGTACTTGAAGCGCCCGATGGCGGCGTCGATCTATTCCTTCCCGTCCGTGAGCTACGGACCACGGGTCGCATCACCTTTCACGGCAACGATTCGCTCCTCTCGGCGACTCTGAAAGAGGCGTCAGGGCTGGCGAAGGGCGCCCCACTATCGGAAGACTCAGTCCGGGGGGCCGAGGAAGCAATCATCGATCGCTACCAGGACGACGGGTTTCTGCTGGCCTCCGTCGACGGCGTGGCCACGCCCGGCCCCGGCGGCCGGGCCGACCTGGACTTCACCGTCCACGAGGGCCGCAGGGTCTACTTGAGCGCAGTTCGCCTGGAGGGGGCCTCGCAGGTCCCGGCCAACGAGGTCCTGAGTCTGATCGAGACTCAGCCGCGCCGTCTCTTCGGACTCATCACGCGCGGCTACTACAGACCCGGCAGGATCGAGGCCGACCTGGATCGTCTACGCCGAGTCTATTGGTCGAAAGGGTACCTCGAGGTCGAATTGGGCTTCGGAGGAATCGAGCTCAACGAGAAACGCAATGAGGCGACCTTGACAATCCAGGTGCGCGAGGGCCCTCGCTACGAGATCCGGAACGTCCGGATCGAAGGCCAACGGCTCTTTTCACGGCAGCACCTTGAGCTGGACGGATCGCTTCCTTCGGGGGGCTTCTACACAGGCAAGCTGGTTGAGGACACCTACCGAAGAATTCTCCGCTGGTACCAGGAGCACGCCGACATCGCCCCCGTGGTCCGCGTGCGCCACGAATATCCAAGCCCACTCAGGGTGGACCTGGTCTACGAGATCCGCGAGGAGGAGCACTACTTCACCGGCCTCGTACAAATCACGGGAAACGATCGATCGCTCGACCGGGTCTTCCGCCGCGACGTGACGCTCGTGCCCGGCAAGCCTCTCACGGAGAGCGAAATCGAACGGACCAGGGACCGACTCAAGGCCAACGGCATTCTGGAAAGTTTCGAAATCCGCCAGAGGCGCACCGACGACCCTCACGTGCGCGACGTTCAGATCGCCCTTACCGAGAAGCGGCAGACGGGAGGGTTCCGGGCTGGCGGGGGCGCCTCGGCTGGCGCGGGAGAAGTAGCCTACTTCAGCATCCACGAGTCCAATCTCGACATCTTTCGACTACCCGGCGGCGGGACGGCGTGGAACCAGGCCTTTCGGGGAGGCGGGCAAACCCTCGACATCGAAGTCATCCCGGGAACACGGGAGTCCCAGTACCAGTTCCGGTTCGTTGAGCCTTATCTCTTCCGAAGCGACCTGGCACTCGGGCTCGGAGGGCTGACCAGCCTTTACGACCGGAGGAGCTACGACGAGTCCCACCTACGCGGCGCAGCGACAATTCAGAAATTCTTCGACCGAGACCACCGGCTTTCGCTGTCGGTTGGCTACATCGCCGACGCTGTCGCGATCAACAACGTCGACTCGGACGCGCCTCAGGACGTCCTCGACGCCGGAGGCCACACGTTTCTCGGGTATCCAAGGGTCGAGCTCAAGTACAACAATGTGGTCAGCAGCTACTTCTCGGGTCCGCGAGGCTTCACGGCCACTCTTCGCGCCGACTTCGCCGACTCGGCAACAGGCTCGAGAGTGAATTTCGCTCGGACCACACTCACCGCCGACTGGGCCGTGGGCCTCTTCGACGATCGAAGCGACTACCAACACGTGCTTCGTGTGAGTGTCGACGGGGGTTGGGTCGAGGGGCGTGGCGAGGCTCTGCCGCTCTTTGAGCGGTTTTACCTGGGCGGTCCCCGGTCGTTTCCCGGCTTCAGTTACCGGAGCGTTGGCCCTCGCGAGGGCCGAACGACCCTGGGCGGAGAGGGCATGGTCCACGGAAGCATCGAGTACTCGCTGCCGATGGTACGCCCCGAAGTACGCCCCTTTGCATTCTTCGGGTGGGGCGACCTCGAGCCCAGTTTCTCCCGGCTCTCCGACGAACGGTTCCGCACTGCGGCCGGCGGAGGAATTCATTTCCGCCTGAAGCTCGGTGAGCAGCACCTCCCCGCCACGCTTTACTGGGTGAAGGCCCTCTCGAGCGAAACCGACGACCGGGAGCAGCTCTTTTCCTTCACGGTGGGCATTAACTTTTGAGAAGCGCCTCAAGCTCGCTCTGGTGGGGTGGGCCAGTGACCTCGGCGTCACTCCCGGTGTGGTAAACGTTGACCTCGCTGCGAATCCCGAAGCGGCTGGCGAGATAGATCCCAGGCTCGATGCTGAAGAGGGTTCGGGGGTGGATGATGCGCGTGTCGTGCGTCTCGAGGTCATCAAGATTGGCACCGTTGCCGTGACCTTCCTCGTGGATGGAGTGACCCGTGCGATGGAGAAAGTATTTGCCGTAGCCGGCCTTCTCAATCACCGCACGTGCGACGCGATCCAGCTCATGGCCGCGAATGGGCGTACCCGAGCGAAACGCTTCTCGAGCCTTGGCGATGGCCGCGTCTCTGGCGTCTCGCACAATCTGAAAGACGGAGCTGATCTCCTCCGGCACTCGATCGCCCACGAAGGTGGTCCAGGTGATGTCGGCGTAGATCGATCCGGGCGACTTCTCCTTGGCCCAGGTATCAACGAGCAACAGATCGCCTCGACGCACCGGGGCCGAGTCTGTCTCGGGCACCTCGAAGTGCGGATTGGCTGCGTTGGCGTTGACACCCACGATGGATGCGTGGTCCTGCGTCAAGCCATGGTCCTGGATCCGTTTCTCGAGGTAGTCAAGAACGTCCCTCTCCGAGATCGCACGATTCGCCAGGACTTCCCGCTTCACGTGAGCGAACACCTGGTTCATGAGCTCTCTGAGGATGCGGGCCGAGCGCCGGTGCGATTCAAGCTGCGCCGGAGTCAACGTCGCGTCGAAGAACGAGACCAGATCGGCGCTCGTGACGACCTCCACGCCCATGGATCGCACGAACTCGAGCGTACCTCCATCGACTCGCGACACATAGGGCACATCATTATTTGGCGAGTACTGCATTGCAATGCGCCGGGCACTTTTCAGGCTCGCCCTGACCCCTTCCCCAAGCGACTGCCAGGAGAGGTAGATCCGGTTCTGGCCCGGAAGCGAATCGAGCATCCCAGGCTCAATGGCGTGGGAGATCTTCTGGGGCTCCCCGCGCGCTGGCACGTAGTAGAACCAGCGCCGCGTCCCGCACCGAGTCGGGTCGAGCCCGAGCACCTTGCGGGAGATCGGATCGGCGCCTCGAAAGTCGTAGAAGAGCCAGCCGTCAAGACCCGCCTCGCGGAGCGCGGACTGCACGGCCTCGAGAGAAAAAACCCGCGTCATTGGTTCCATTTGAGGTAAGTTACCGGAGCAGTGGAGGGTGAGCAATGAGCGACACAGGTCAACCACCCTGGGCGGTCCAAGATCGGCATCTCACCGTCACCGTCACCGTCACCAGTCACCAGTCACCAGTCACCAGTCACCAGTCACCAGTCACCAGTCACCAGTCACCAGTCACCAGTCACCGTCACCAGTCACCAGACTCGAGAAGCTCCACAAACTTCTCGACAATTGCAGTTCCTCCAGGCCACGGCCCGATAAAGCGAAGTCGGGGCGGCACGGGAGAGGCTCAGTGACTCCGATATGCCGGGAAAGCCACTTTGCAGGTTCCGCCCAAAGCTTCCAGCAGCTTTCCGTTCGATACTGAAGGCAGGTGAGTAAGACGTCGAAAACGCACCCGGCATTTTTGGCCGAATGCGAAGACGCCGAGAACCTCGCGATCCTGAAGACTTGGCACTGAACTCTGGAACCCCTTGAGCTTCGAATCCACCCTATCGCCGACACAAGTTCACCTGCTGGAGCAAAAAGCGATCGATGGAATCCTCGTCTACCGAAAGAGGCTTGGATTCTATCCCGAGGGGCACCCGCGCCTTGTTGAAGCCCTGAAGGCGCTCCAGGTCGCGCTGGTCGAACACGAGAAGGAGACCGGCCTCCCCCTCACACTTTCCTCTGCCGAGCCCGTGCATTCGGCATCTTCGACTCCGGCCACCAAAGCCCCAATAAATCCCGAAGTGAGCGCGCTTCGAAGGACCCTCCAGCGATTGCTGGTGCGGTCATTGACTGTCGAGGCCGGAGCGACCCCGGAGGAGCTCCGGAGACTCTGCACACTTCTGGCCCAGGATACCCCGCGAGCCGAGCGCGACCACACCCCACTGGCGACGCCGAAGAGCTCGGCATACGTGCACTTTGCCAGCTTCTCCGAGGACGATTCAAGGGACGACTTGACGCTCAAGCCCTCCAGCGTTCCGGTTTCCCAGGTAGAAAATGCTGTCAAGAGCTTGCCGGCCGACTTGCAAGACGCCGTCTACAAGGCGATCGAGGGTCGCGGCCTGCTCGGGAGGCTCACGGTCGTCCGCGACGTTCTTTGTGCCTCCAACGCTCCGGACTCGGAGGGCTCTGCGAAGAGGATCAATCTCCTGGGGACTTTGCTCGAGAGAGCGTTCAATGCACTCGAACGTTCCCCCGAAGGGAACGTCGATCAGGCCCGCGTGGAGATGATCGTCGAATCGACGGTAAGTTTCCTCGAGGAAAAGGCCCAACAGGTTTCCGACGCTACAAATTCCCCTGGTCAGGACTCCTCCCTTGGGGGAATTATCAACGAGCAGAAGCAGAAACTCGAATTTCTCTTCAAGAGGTGCTCTCACACCAATCCAAAGGGCGCTCCCAAGCTTCCCGAGGCTCCCATTGACAGCCCGGCGGCAAGTGGACCGGAGAAGAAGAGCCCTCCGGCGCCCTGCGCGACTCCCGACCCCGGAGCTGAATCAGCCCCCCTGGCGGGGCTGCCGGAGATCCAGCTCTCTCCAGGTGAAAGGCAGGAAGTTCTCAGGGACGCGACTCCCTATCAAAACTTCTGCAAGATTGTCTTCGAGGTGCTCTCACGAGATGTCGAGTTGGCCAGACAACCAGCCTGTTGGCCAGCGCTGATCAAACCAGTCATCGAGGCGGCGCCGTCTGAGGCCCAGCTCGAGAACGCTCTGAGCGAAGCCCTCGAGCTCATCAATGACCGCAAGAGCGAAGCCGCCGAGCGTTTTCTGGGTGAGCTGATGGCCGGGATCCAGCAACCTGCATTTGTTGGGAAAATGTTGGATGACTTCGTCCTCAGGTGCCCTGGATTCCCCTCCAGCGCAACTCTTCTTCGCCACATCGAGGAGAAGAACCCGAAGCTCTCGTTCACAATCTGTCAATGGCTTCACAAGAACGGCCGCTCAGGCCTGAAGACTCTCGCGGAATCCAAGCTCCTTTCCCGAACTGGGACCCTTGACGGCCTCTTGCGTCTCATCCAGGAGGCGCCGGATTGCTTACTTCAGCCACGGGTTCTCGGGGGGGCGCTCCTGAAACACAAGGACGACGACATCTTCGCAGGATTCAAGCAGTATTTCGCAAGGGCAAACGAAGGGGAGGCCGACCGAATCTTCAGGATACTATCCGACTCCATCCATGGAGCCGGGGAGATCCTTGGCGCCGCGATGGAAAGCTCCAACCCGGCGTTGAGGGTTCTCGCCATCGCCAACCTGTGGAGAGCTGGAACCTCGCGTGCTTTTCGCGTCATCGAGGCAATTCTCGTGAAAAACAATCTCGTGAAATCTCCCCACCTGGCCGAGGTCGAGGCCGCGGCGGATTCGCTGCTCAAGCTTCAAGGAGAGACACCCGAGAACCTACGTCGAAAGATCCTTGGCGAAAAGAGCTTCTTTCGCCACACCTGGCGCAAAGGGATTCGCAAGGCGCTCACAGAAGCCGCAGCCAGGAGGCAAGGGGGCTTCTCATGTTGACTCCGGAAAAAACTAGCTGGGCATTGGCCCAGGAGATCTTCCATGCCATCGGAATGGCTGCCGTCGCCTCCCAGACGTACTCGGTAAGCCATCGGCGGGTTGCGGAGGCGCTCGAGAAGGCGATCAGCCTGATCGAGCATCTCTTCCAGCAATTGACCAAAGCACAACACATTACCTTCATGAGAAGCGGTGATCAGATCGAGTTCCGCAATGTCCCCCTGGCAAGAACAGGATACCTGGGCGATCGCCTTGCAAGGGCACTGAAGGCAAGGGGGTGCGCCGGGCTACAGCTCGAGCGAGGCATCACCGCACAGGATCTGGTCGCCCTCCTCACCGAGTTGCGCTGCGCCCGAATCCCGGACGGCGGATTCTCCGGGGAAGGAGAGAAGAATCGGGAGGGCGCAGTTCCAAAGTTCCATCTGGCCAGCCAGGCCGAGATCGACGAGATCCGCGCCAAGAACCTCCTTGGCCGCGGGGCGACCTGGGGAACCCATGCCATCCCCGACCTCTCGGTATTCGAGGGAACCGCTCAAAATCTTCTCTCCGCCTACCGCGGGGTCTTCGCAAACCTGGGCCAGCCGATTCGTTTCAGCAAGGGGCTTCTTGCCGAGACCGTCGATCGAGTGGTGGCACTCCTCGGCTCCGAAAAGGAGCGCCTCGTGCTGGGGGCCAGCGGCGAATATTTCGACGACTTCACGTACCGTCACTCGGTGAATGTTTGCCTCATCACGGCAATGCTCGCGAGCGAGATCATCAAGGACCCTCAGACTCTGCGCAGGATCTCCGTGGCGGCGCTTCTGCATGATGTGGGGAAGGGCCGCGTGCCCGAGGAGATTCTCCACAAGCCTGGGAGGCTCACTCCTGAGGAGGAGGCCGTGGTGCAACTGCACCCCGGGCACGGGGCAGAGATTCTCCTCGCCGCGGAGGACATGGACCCCCTTTGCATTGCGGTGGCGTTTGGACACCACAAGGTCCTGGGACGAAGCCCTTACCCTGGCACGCTTCGGCCGTATACGTGCGACTGGATCACACGCCTCGTCTCAATCGTCGATGTATACGAGGCCCTCACCGCCCAGCGACCCTACAAGCGAGGCATGTCCACCGATGCTGCCTTCAAGATCATGCTGACAATGCCTGGAATGGATTCCCAGACACACCTCCTGAGGCTCCTTTACAACACCTTGAGTCCCTTCCCCGTCGGGTCACTGGTTGAGCTATCAACCGGCGAACGAGCTGTCGTCACGGGGCTGAATCCTGAGACCCCCCGGCTCCCGAGGGTTCGAGTCTTGACCGATCCGTCTCGCCAGGAGTTGGCTGAGCCGCTCGACCTGGACCTCTCCCAACCGAGCACCTCGGCCTACCGAGGGACTCCTCGAGTTGTGAGTCAGGCAGTCGTCAAGCAGTCGCTGGACCACGACGCTCTCGCCGAAAATATCGAGCCCTAGCCCACGGAAATCCTCGGCGCTCCGCTCAAGGGCAACGAGACACTCATGGCGCGGGAAGGGTGAGCGTCGTGCTGCCGGGAGGAGTCGACGCGGGAATGATCGTTGCCGCCCCCCCCTCGATCTCGAACGCGCCGCCGATCAAGCAAGCCGTCTTGAAGCATCGATCGCGGCATCACGCCTTCGAGTATACCGCACGCGGGCAGTGATGAGACCTTTTGCAGCCTGCGAAAGGTTGCGGCTGCTCGCGCCAGAGGCGCCCGGCGCCCATCAGGCGCCGAGGAGGGGGAGGCCGAGTGTCGCGGCCGTCGTGGGGGAGGGTCCGCCTCCCCCACCAGCAGAAACGAGCAGCAGACTTGAGATGGTCCTCCTCTGCCCATTCGGAATGTCTCATGTGTGGGCGCGCGAGGTATAACAAGCGAGCTGCTTCAGGTCGGTCACACCTGTAGGCAGCTTCGCCTCATCGACGAGCATGCTGGGAATACCGTCCTCGATCGGGTAGGCGAGACCGCACTTCGTGCAAACGAGCGTTTCGCCCTCGAGGCGAAGGGGAGCCTTTCCGAGAGGGCAGACGAGAATATCGAGCAAGTCCTGCGGAATTATGGGGTCGGCCACGGTTGCCATATTGTCCTCTGCTTTCAAATTCTTGCCAGCGGTTGCTGCATCTTGATCCAGCCGCCGCCCGCCCTTGAGCCAGCGACGCAGTGTTCGACAATAAATCGTGCCCTCGACACCCTCGCGAACACTTGGATGCACCGTGTCCTTCAGTTGAGGAGGGAGCTCATGGAAAACAAAAATACTGTCCACGAAAAACAAGGCCAAAGCAATGACTGCGTTGCCCAATACAGGATCGCAGCCTGATAGAGGCTCGTCCAGCGCTCCGGGGCCGTCCGCCGAGGCGTGGTCCGGAGCATGCGCCCAGCGCGTGAAGGAGGGAACGCCTCCAGGGGCACGGTGCGGGGGAGGCCTTCCTCCCCGGCGAGCGAGGAAATTCATTATTTTCGCCCTTCAATCCAGGCAGACACGTCCATTATCCCCAGCTCTGACCTCCCGGCCTTCAAGTCCCGGTAACGGAGCCGGCTTTGCCGTACAGGTTGGAACATCGTACTTGTCTATGGAGGAGAAATCGCGTTGTCACGTAACCACACTATCCACCCTGATGCCATTCCAGCTGGCGTCCTGGTCTTCGCCTCCGATTCGACGCACGGACACTCCGTTTCACTCTTGATTCAGCGTGCAGGCTTCCGCCGAGTTCTCGAGGCCAGCGAAATGGGGCTGGTGGACGATATCGTGGCGACTGGAGTTGTCCGCGCCGTCTTGCTGGCCATCGACGCAGAGGCCCCTGAAGCCCCTGGCCTCGTGGCCGGCCTGCGAGCCACGGCCGGGAGGTCAGGAAAGCGGCTCGCGATTCTTGTCCTGGCCCCTCACCCACCCCGTACCCCTGTCCCCGCACGCGTCCACCTGGGCATCGACCAGCTGCTCCTGGAGCCGTTTGATCCGCTGGAGTTTGCGGACCAGTTCTCGAGGGTATTCGCCGACACACAGTACGCTCCGGAGCCACATCCGGCCGCCTGCGAATGCTTGCCACGAACCGCGATTGCCGCACTCGCCCAGGTTGCCTCCTTGATCGAGCAGCGAGAGGACCCTTCCGGGAAACACACCGAGCGCGTGGGAGACATTTCCGCGGCCATTGCAAGGGGGATGGAATTCGAGGAGCAAGAGGTCGAGACCCTACGCCTCGCGGCTCAACTGCATGACCTGGGCAAGGCCTCGGTGGGTGACGCCATTATTCTCAAGCCGAGCCGGCTGACCGGGGAGGAGTTCGAGCGCCTCAAAATCCACACCCTGGAAGGCGCCAGATTACTCGAGGGCACAGGACTTCCGCTCCTCGATGCGGCCGCCCAAATCGCGGCGCACCACCACGAGGCGTGGAATGGGTCGGGATACCCCCATGGCCTCAAGGGAGAGGCCATACCGCTCAGGGGAAGGATTGTGGCGCTGGCGGATTTCTTTGACTCGTTGACTCATGACCGAGTCTATCGACGCGCGCTCCCGAGGGACTTGGTCATCGAGACCGTGAAGACAAACGCCAACGAGCAGTTTGATCCTGAAGTTGTTCGCGCCTTCCTGAAGATCAGTAGCTCGACGACCGAGAGCCAAGTAGCGCAAGAAGTACAGCTTGTGGCAGTCACGGGGAGCTCCGAAACTTGAGAGTCTACAACTCACAAAAGGCCCTCAAACTGCTCAGCTGGGGGAGTGCGAACACGACACCCAACATCCAGGCGATCGCGACCCCATCCGAGGACCCCGTCACGTCGGTTCTCGTTCAACTGATAAACAAAGTGCGTGCGGCAGAGGAAGCGGTTCGCGAGGTGGGCTTTTCTCATGAAGCGACTCAGGCCCTGGGAACCAGCAGCACTGCCACGACCGAGATCCAATCCCTGCTGCACCATCTCGAAGCCCTTTTGGCCACTACGGGAGTCCACCCTCGAGGGCGAGAGGCTGCGATCAACGGGTCCTTCCGTCTTTACGGTCCGATCCAGAAGCTCTCGCCGGTGGAAGTCATCGAGTTCACACGAAACTCACGGAAAACAGGCTGTGTGACCGTAGAGGATGGAGATTTCATTGGGCTCCTGAGCATTCTCGACGGTGAGGTCATCTACGCTGAGGCCGGTGACCATCTCGGTTTCGAAGCCTTCTGCGAGATCCTCCAGGCCACCGACGGCAAGGTAGAATTTTTGAGCCTCCCGATCTCTCCCGAGCAAAGAAACATCCAATACCCGACGGTGGAGCTACTCTTCCGGGCCCTGCAGTCGCTCGACGAGCGAAGCTGTGAGATGAGACGCTAGTCACCGGCTGACCAGGTCCGTGCGGAGGAGTTGCAAGCGCCGACGGGTATCCATGTGCCTGGTTGAGTCCCCGGATTCGTCGCCAAAGAGTAGCGCGAGCTCTCCTCTACCGATGGTGCGAAGAGACTTTGCAGGTAACATGGCGGGTGCATGCGACGGGCCCTGGCTTTCATCAACCCCCGGCTGACCACCCAGAACGTTGGCGACATCTTCATCGAGGATAGCGTGAAGCGGATTCTCGTCCACGACACCGCGAATAGCGTGGACATTGATCCTCGAAGACCCCTCCATCAAGCCGATTTCGACCGTATCAACCACTGCCATGCGGCCATCATCGTCGGGACCAACCTCTGGTATCGCGAGCTTCGTCGGCCCGGCCGCTGGACTCTCACGATCGATGACCTTCGCAAGATCCGAGTGCCCGTGATCCCATTTGGAGTGGGCACCTCGCGGCGCTTCGACGAAGATGATGGCTTCGCGACCGAAACCCTCGAGCAGCTCTGCTGGATTCACGGGAGCTGCACGGTCGGGAGCGCACGCGATCCACGCACGGCTCAGGCGCTAACTGCAGCAGGCATCCAGAATGTAGCCATGACGGGCTGCCCCACGCTCTTCCGCTCGCTCGAAGCCTGCTGGGGCCTTGTTCAGAAGCCCCAGGCGAGCCGGGTCGTAGTCACGACCCGAAACGGCCACAGCCAGAGCGCCCGATCCCTTCTTCGCCACCTCCGCGCACTCGGCCTTGATCCCGTGATCGCGGCACAAAAGCCTCACGACCGGATTCGTCGATCAGCGAACCCCTTCTCGGGGCCTGCTGCGCCAACTCTTTTTCGCCATGATATCGAGCCCTACCTCAAGCTTGTCAAGGAGACGCTTGGTGCCGTGGGTTGGCGGCTTCATGGAAACATGCTCCACCTCGCGCACGGCAATCCGGCCATCTTTTTTGCCAACAACAGTCGGGCTCAATCTTTCTGCGAGGCATTCGGACTGCCTTGCATCTCCGCAGCCGATGGTGAGAAGATCGAACCCGAGCGAATCGCCGAGCACGCCTCGCTCCTTCAGGATCCGCTGACTTTCAGGAAAGTTCCCGAACGCTATCAAGCTGCAAGGGGTGCGATGGTACGTTTCCTCGACGCAAACGGACTGGAGCACCGGCTCGGGCCATGACGGATCTTCGTCTGCGAAGCAGCCCTGGCCAGGGACCTTTCGAGGAAGAGCTCGCGGAGACAGAAAATCAGACTCCGAGGAAAGCTATGGGATCGCTGCTTGCGCCTTGATTCGAGGCCCGCAGCGCTTGTACAACGAGCTCCCATGTCGACTACGCTTCGCCAAAGAATCGCCGCCCGCCGCCGGATCTACTTGCTCCGCCACGGGGAGGTAAACTATTTTGACTTGCACGGGAAGCCGTTCCCTCACTACGCGGTGGGGCTGAGCAGTCGAGGGATTGAGCAGGCACGGGCAGCCGCCAGGGCCCTGAGAGAAGCCCCCATCGACCTCGTAATCCACACAGGGCTCCCGCGGACACAAGCCACCGCGGAGATCACTATTGGAGGCCGACCCGTCCCTGTCGAGATTTCTGAAGCCCTCCGCGAAGTAAACCCTGGACCCTTCGAGCTTTCGCCCCAAGGCTCCAGGCTTGAGACCTACTTCACGTCCGCTTTCAAGGAAGCGCTGACACGCGAGACGCGGTTTCTCGGAGGCGAGGCCTACGGGGAGTTCGAGGACAGAGTGCTGCCAGCATTTCGACGCATTGTCGAGAGAGTGAGCTGGAAGCATCTCCTGATCGTGGCGCACGGAGGCACCAACCGCGTCATCCTCCGTCATGCTCTCCACGCGGGAATGGAGAGCATGGGCCGGATCGAGCAGGAGGCAGGTTGCATCAACATCATCGATTTACATGAAAACGATCAACTCCTCGTGCGCCAGATGAACTTCACTCCTTACTCCCCACTGAAAACAAACATCTGGGCCACAACCATGGAGCAGATCTATCTCGATTACTTCGATGGCTCACCGAGGACTGTCCTCACAGAGGACCCACACGGAGCAGGGAAGTAGCGACGCGAGTGCCGATTTCAAGAGGAAATCACTCGCCCCGACGCCGAAATCAGAAGCTATTCAGCACCCAAGCACTCACCGATCGACGAAACTGGCCATGGGCCGCGTGTGCTGTGAATCTTCCCAGCCGGTCGCCTGCGCATGAACCCTGTCACGCCCTTCCTTCTTCGCGTGGTAGGTGGCGCTGTCAACACAGCGAACAAGGTCTTCCGGCCCTTTCATTTCGTCGCGGAGCTGAGCGACTCCAAAGCTCGCCGTCAGGTGGATGGTTCGTTGACCTGCGGTGATCGCAAGTGCCTTGAGCTTTTCACGCAAGCGCTCCGCGTAAAGTGTCGCACCCTCAAGGTCCGTTTCAGGCAGAATCAAGACCGCTTCTTCACCCCCATAACGGCACGCGAAGTCAGTACCTCGAGCATTCGCCAGCAGCAAATTGGAGATCTCGATCAGAACCTTGTCCCCGATCGGGTGACCGTAGGTGTCGTTGATCCCCTTGAAGTTGTCGACGTCCATGAGAACAAGAGAGAGCGGACGTTGGTAACGGCGTGAGCGGTGAAACTCCCGGATGAGCGTGCTCTGGAAAAAGCCACGGTTATATAGGCCTGTAAGCGCATCCGTGCTAGCACTTCTGAGAAGAGAGTCTTCCGCCCGAAAGGTCACCTCGTCCCAGAGGTAAAAACCGATGAGCGTTCGCCCCAGGAGGATCTTGTCGCCGTTCGATAGCTCCTTGGTGCTGATGCGGACACCGTTCACATAAGTGCCATTCCTGCTGTCCAGGTCAGTCAGGGCGATCTGCGGTTTGGCGACTGGCTCACTCAGGTTCGTGAAAATGAATCGTGCATGGCGGCGGGAGCAATTTGCGTCGTGAAGAACAATATCGGCGGTGTCATCACGGCCCACCGTGAGCTCCTGTTGCTTGATCTCGTATCGCCGCGAGGTTCGCCGTCCGTCGAGTACGACCAGGACGGCGTGCTCCCTCCCCGACGGGAGACAGGTGGGATCGAGGCCCCAGGGCTGCTGGGCACCGTTCAAGCTCTTCGTGTCGGGTATTTTCATTTCATGCTGCAAAGAGAAGCTCTCCCGGACTTCAATCGGCAGCGTCCAGGGAGGGGGTTGACCCTTTGCTTTTCCCGGCCTTGCTCAATGGTTTGTTATCACCACTTCCAACAAGCTTCGGCGGTTGCGTTGTAAGATTCCGGTGGGCTGGATGCCAGGGCTAGTCGCGCACCCCAGCGACTCGCAAAGCGGACTCCAGAGGGGTCCTGGCTTATCGACTCAGCTCAATCATTTGCGCCACCGGGACCGAGGCGAACCGACAACCCTCCGCCATGGTTTCGATGTCCTTCGCTCCGGTGGTCTTGCGATAAGCCTGAGCTTGAGTGGGCTGCAACGTGCGCAGGATCACGTTGAGTCCAGAACTCGCGTGCTTGAATCTGACTTCGGCCTCAAGGAAGCGCTTGTTGGCAAGAAATAGTTTGCCCAGCTGGTACCGTGTCTGCCAGAGGATCTCCGGGTAAGGAGCCTGGGCTGCCATGTTTTCCGCGAAAAGCAAGTTGCGCTCGGCACGGCTAGGTTGGCCACCTGGGATAACGGATTCCAGAGCCGCAGTGGCAAATAAGTAGCGGCACCGCAGGTAGGAGAGCTGAAGCTTTTCGGCCAAGTGTAGGCCCTCCTCGAAGTTCAGATAGGCTTGCTCATGTTGGCTCCGCTTGAGACACAGAAGCCCGTGCTCCAGATACAGGTGCGCCAAGTCCCTCGCGCTGCCATGAGTCGTCAGCATTTCCGTGGCCTCGGTGAATACTTTCTCGGCATTGTCGAGCTTACCCTCGTCGGCCAGAACCATTCCCTCAATGAGACGAGCCCAGCCACCCAGCGACGGCAAGTCATGATTCCTTGACGCCTCGAATAGAGACACAATGGCCCTGCGCGCCTCGCCCGTGCGTCCAAGTCGACACAGGAGGTACCCTTGCTGAGTGGTCAGGCGCGCCACTGCGACGTGGCCCCTGAGGTCTCTGGCAGCCAGGACTCCCTCCGCCACATGGTTGAGAGCCATGCCGAGATCACCCCTGTAGAGGGCCAGGTCACTCAGAAGCCCAAATATACCCAGCATGCCGGCATTGGAGCCGCGACCGGCACCGCTCATCCTCTCCGCTTCCTCAAGATGTCGCTTCGCGTTTTGCAGCTCACCCTTGTCGCTGGCAACTCCGGCCATTGTGAGAAGGGTCTGCAGAGTCAGGCGACGCTTCTCGAGTGGCCCCATACGTCGCAACGCTTCCTCAATGACCTCGTGGCAAGCATCATATTCGCCCAGCAATCGGCACACTTCGGCAAGCGTACAAAGAGCCGCCACGGAGTGGCACAAGTTGCCGGTTTTCGCGTAGAGGGACACTGCCTCCTCGAGGCTGGCTCGGGCCTCAACCTGGTTTCCTATCAGGTGGTACAATATGCCAATCTCTCGATGGCAGTCGGCCTGCCCGTCCAACGCACTGGTCTTGCGCCGCAGAAGGAGGCAAAGCTGAAACTGACGCAAAGCCTTGTGGAAATGTCTCTGATAGAGGTGGTACTTTCCACGACAGTACAGGCTCCAGGCCAACAGCTTTGAATCGTGCTGAGCCTCAATTAACCGCAGGGCCGTCTGGCAGTGACCGATCGCATTCTCCGAGCTGTTCAAGACAGAGTGATTCTCTGCTATCAGCATGTGGAGCTGCGACAAGAAGTATGGGTCTTTGAGCTCACAGTTTGATTTCAAGAGTCGAGTACAGCATCGGAGGCTCTCAACAAGGTTGCCCTTGTAATAATGGAGTTCCGCCAGGGCCATCATGATGGCCGCCAACTCTGCCGTGGACTCACTGCCCTTGTCGGGTCGAACTGAGCGGTTCAGAAGAGCAGTGGCCTGGTCGAATCGTCCAAGCCGAGCGTAAGCCCGCGCCGCTTCGAGATAGACGCTGACCTTCTCCTGTCGCTTCAAGTCAGGCGGAAGTCGAGTGAGGTCAAGCAGATCAAGCGCTGCACTGTAGTCGCCGACCTGAAATTTCAGGGAAGCAATCGCACGCTCAATCTGAAAACGCAGGCTGCGCTCATCCGGTCCAACAAGGCCAAGCACTCGTTCGTAAGTCTCCATCGCCTGGATGGGAGCAAACTCTCTCGCCAGGTCCTTTGCCGCCTCGATTCCATACCGAATTCCCTTCTCCTTGTTCCCGGCTCGAATGTAGTGGTGAGCCAGGATCCTGGAGGAATCCTTCCCAAGCGAGGCGACTCGCGACTCGCAAAGGACACCCGCTTTTTCGTGATACGCGGAGCGTTGCTCCTCCGGAATGCTGTTGTAAAGGATGGCTCGGGCGCTCGAGTGCACAAAGGAATAAGCACCCGCCCGATTCTCCGCGCCGCCACCCTGCAAAATTCTTTCAAGCGTCAAGACTTCCAAGCACTTCACGGCATTCCGTTCGGGAATTCCTGACAGATGGACAGCGACGTCAAGCTCACACACGTCGCCCATGCAGGCGAAGGCTCTTCCTATCTGAAGCACTTCCTCTGGCAGTTTCGTGATGCGATACTTGAGCTCACGGCGGACCTTACCGGGAAGATCCTCGCTTTCGTAGTCGCTCCCCAGCGCCCAGCCCTGTGCCACCCGTGCAATCTTGCCCCGGTGAAGAAGGTGTCGGAGGATGTCAATGACGATCTCAGTGTTGCCATCGCTTTCCTCGAGCACTCTCTGAACGAACGCCTCGGGACATTCGAGCCCGACGAAGGCGGTGCGCACAAATTCCGCAACCTTCTGCTCATCAAATCGCCGCAACTCAATCTCGAGTACGTTCTCTCGAAAAAACGTCGTGTCGCAAAGACGCAGGAAATCGCTGCTTCCCAGCTCGGCTCGCTCAAGGACGGTGCCCGTCATGAGAAGCTTTGATCGGGCCACGGATCCCCCCAGCGAGGAACGTATCAGAGACTCGAGCAGATGCAAGATTGGCGTGCCGGCCAGGTGCAGGTCGTGAAAGCAAACCACGATCGGAGACTCCTGGCTGGCTTTCAGAAGCGCGTGAACTGCCTCCTTGAGCACAGGCTCGTACCCCTGGACGGGATTGTCCTTCAAGTCCTGAAGCCTCTGCACAAACCCAAACGCATTTTCGACGAAGGTCAAGGATCGCACTCTTCCGCGCAACTCGTCAATCGCACCAAGGTCGGCCACAATGCGTTCGAAGCCCTGCCCCGCCCTGGAATGGGCACCACATTCAATCTGGATAAATTTTGCTCCTTGCGCCTGTACGATCGCTCTGAACTCCTCGATCAGACGTCTTTTCTGTAACCCTTTCTCCCCACGCACCAGCACCAGTCGACCCGCCGGAACGGGGGTCACAGCGTCGACACGATCCAATGGCTCTGACTTGTCCACGGCATCGCTTTCGACTTCCTCCTCGGCGCCTATCACGCTGGATTTCAGGGAGGCCGCGGCAACGAAAATCTCGTAAAGCCTCGCCGACTCCGCCTCTCGTCCAGCAAGACGTGCAGCTTCAAGATAGCTATCAGAAGTCTCTGCCGTCTCGTACGGAAGCTTGAGCCCAAGAGCTCGGTTTATCGCCTCGATAACTTCAAGCGCGCTTTGAAAGCGATCCTGAGGCTTCTTCGCCATGAGCCTGAGAATGATGTTGCCAAACTCAAGGGGCAATGACGCCGACAGGGTATGTGGTGGTACGGCAGGCTGCTCAACGTGGCACTTGAGGATTTCAATATTCGAAGCGCCTCGGAATGGTGGGCTGCCGGTGCACAGGTGGTACAGCACCACGCCAAGTGAGTAGAGGTCCGTACGACGGTCGATCTGAGCGCCAAGGATCGTTTCAGGAGCAACATAGTAAGGAGTCCCCAGGATTTTCTTGCCGCCCGAGAGTCGCTCCTTTTTCACAAGACCAAAGTCGATGATCTTGACGAGCGGTTTTTCTCTTGATCCCGGTTGCAGTGAAACCTCTGTAGTCACCAGAATGTTTTCGGGCTTGATGTCCGAGTGTACGAGTCCACGCCCATGAATGTACTCAAGCCCACGCAAGACTTGGGCAGCAAGCTCAACGAAAGTCAGAAACCCCTCCTGTGACTTCATGTTGAGTTTTTGCGTGGCCTTCATCCAGCTTTGGCCGTTAACAAACTCGAACGTGAAGAAGAGATCTCCCGATTCGTAATCAATACCAAACTCGTACGCTGGCGTCAGGTTGGGATGTGGAAGCCCCGAAAGCGCCAGGAACTCATTCTTGAGGATATTAAGGGTACGCCGGTCTATCTTGTCCTTCCTGACTCGCTTCAGAGCTACAGGTTTTTCACCTTGAGAGAGGTCCAGGGCGAGATAGACAGCCCCCATTCCGCCCTGTCCGAGTAGGCGAATGGACCGATATCGGCCGTTCAGCAACTCCCCTGAATTCGGGTCACTTGCTACTTCTGGCCGGATAACTGGTGGGGTGGGCAAGCTCATGGAATCCTGCCCGTAGAATACGATGCGAAAGCCGGACGGGTAAGGCTGCCCTGGAGAAGAGGAACTTCCAAGGCGCCCTGGCGGCCAGGAAGCGGACAGGCCCGACAAGTGAGGCCATCCTCAAATGAAAGGCTCGGGCTACTATTCAAGTCGCAGATCTGCGACTCGGAGGCCCCTTTGCATTCGGCACAGTGTGGGGCAGGCCACTTTGACCGCTATGGGAATGATTTCCTGACCTAGCCGCCATGCCGCCTCCGGGGGTGGTGACTGGGTGGGGTGGATCAAGAACACTTGCTCCTCGGCCAATTCCAGGAGACTGGCCTTTCCCGGGATCCAATTGGGTGACGCGCAGGCATATGCTGCCTCCAAACTCGACAGATAGGCTGCGATGTTCTCGTTTCCTTCAGCAGGCAGAGGAGCCTTCGCCATTCCGTAGCTGCCAAACGCTCCACTTCCGCTACTCCCGGAGCGCTGCAGAAGAATCTCCGGAACGAGCGCCGACAAGAGGATGAATTCAGCAGTTCTGCTGGCCACCACTTCAAGATTGGCGGAGACCATGAATGCTTGATCAAAGGCCCTCGAGTTTTCGATCTCCTGAATTGCGCCGCGGAAGCTGCCCCACGCCTTCGGAAAGGGTCGTGTCAGAAGGTGCAGCACTGTTCGCCCTCTTGAGCCTCGCCCGAAAAATTCCCGGAGGTCGAGTAGCAAGTCTGGCAATACAGTCACCCAGGGATCTTCTATCCCAATAACAACATGGGCCGTAACCCTGGACTCATGAGACTTCGCGAGGTGCTCTGCCAGAAGAGGTAGTGGGCTATTGGTGCCTGCGGTTGCTCTATACAACGCACGTAGATACTCTCCATATCTTGGATTGAAAGTGACTTCTGTCTCGCTGTTCGATTCAAAAATCACAGGAATCACCTCCGGGGCCAAGTCTCTGCCGCGGGACGTCTCCAGGTCAAGATAGAAGAGTTGCGGGAAGGCGCCTGGCTTTCGCTGTTGGGCCAACGCCGCAAGGGTGGCTCGTCCCATTTCGCCAATCGCGATCACTGCCGTCTGAGCATCTGGACCTCCGAGTATGTCGGCAGCTTCTATCACCCTCCCAAGAGGTAGAGACAGGAGTTGGCCATCGAGCGCGCCTGCGTGAAGGAGCATGGAGCTTGCACCGAGGAGGTCTTTCAAACTCTCCAGGTCGACAGGTTCCGAAAGCGCCTCTTCGATCAGGCCCCGCAGCTGGCTGAACGCACCGGGTTCACCCAAGCGCAGAGCCACATCTTCCGTCCAGCTCATGGCGCAGACCCCGGGTTGTCATTCCTTTGTCCGCCCCTTGCCCGCTGTCGTGGCCTGGACCCAAGAAGAACGGAAAGCTGCTCGAGGCCTTGCTTCGCAACGTGCAGCAAGTCACGCCGTACAAGATCGAGCGCAATCTTGATCCGCTCGGCACGTCGGTCAAGGAGGAGAAGTCGCGAACGAAACTTGAACCCCACGTGCGCGCCAACTGGGTACTCCGCAAAAGACCTCTCCAGGGTCTTTTCCTCGCCAACGAACGCCTCTATCTCCGGGAGCATTCTTTCCCAGCGGGACCCAAGTGCTTCGAAGCCATGGGGCACTTCCTCATACTCGACTCCCTTGCCTGAAATAACACTGCTCCCACTCAACAAGGGTGCAAGAAAGAATCGAGAGATCCTTGCCCAGGCGTCGCACACTCGTTGCCCGCTTCGAGCCTCATCGAGAATTCCAAGGCTGCGAGATGCCTCTCGGAACGCTTCCACCGCTCTGGACAGGCTTTCGAGGCGCCGCTCAGCATCCAGCAACCCACCGATGGCAGACACGAGTTCCTCGGGCTTTGCACCGGGAGAATCCACGGTCGAAAGAGACTCTCTGATAAATCCTGGCAGGCGGCTCATTCGATCAAGACCTCAGGCAAGGTTTCCTTCCCATCTCTTTCCACAGAGGCTGATTCACGTCCTTGCCAACTCGGCGCTCCGTATGCCGCCAAGAACACGAATGAAGACTGCCTCATCGTTCACTGAATGACGAAGGTCGTTCTCTCGCGAGTATTTCAAGAAATCAGCTCCAAAGCACCGCAAGAGCTCATCTCGGTCACCAGGGCGCGCCCAGAGCGGGGCCGAGGCCTCGCTCAACCGTTCCAGGAGATCTTCAGGATGGTCGTCAAAGATCTCCAAGACCTTGTCCACGTCGAGCATCTGGGCCTTCTCTCTTCCCCAGGCAGCCGCGCTTTCCTCAGCCATTTCCGTTGGCGTCAAGGCGCCAGGCAAGGGAGAAATCCGATTCAGAAGCCCCGGCACGAGCGCCTCTACCGCGGAGCGTCCACCCATCCAATCGTAAATCTTGCGCGAGCCGTCCGCCGGAAAAACGTCACCGGAGAAGCCGCGTCCAGCTTCCCAGCTTTCGACTTCAGCAAGCTGAAGTCTCCAGCTTTCCACTGACTCGCGCAGTGAATTAACACAGCGGTCCAGGAAGACAAGCCCGGATTCTTCTTCCTTTGCAGTCTCCAAATCCGCGGCGAGACTCGCCTTCAAGGAGTCAAGACGCTCCTTCTCCTCAGGCTCCACCTGATTCCTGAGCTCCCCCCAGAGCTGAATCGAGATGCCCGAGGTAATTCGGCGCATCTTCTCACGACGGCTGTAGTGCTCCAGCGCACGCGGGACTGGAAAACCAGCTGTGAAACTGCCTTCAGGAAATTCACCCAGCGTAAACGTCTCCCTGGACCATCGCAGTCGTATGAACCAACCCAGGGCGAATCCAAGGAGAGCCCCGATGCCGAACCCGCTGAGATATCCGGCCAGATTCAGCCCGCTCAAAAGAAATCCCAGAAACGACCCTGCCAGAGCACCACCCAGGATGGTGGGAAGGAAAGGCATGTACACCGGGAGAAGCACCGAGACTCGTGCGATCCAGCTGTCGCGCATCGGCGTCTCGAGCGAAAGGGCCTCGTTTTCTTGACGTATGTTCTCGATGCGCTGAGCAGCCTCTCCAAGACGCTCGAAAAGCGCCAACTGCACCCGATCGAGCGCAGTCGCCCACCCGCCAAGGCTCGGAGTCCGAGCTACATCCAAGGAACTGATCCATTCCACGATATGGTTTTCGATTCTCTTCTGACCGTCAGTTTCCAATGACGCCTTCATCTGAAGCAGCAAGTCAAGGAAGGCGCCACAATCAGTACCATCAGGAGCCACGGGCTTTGCCGTGAACGTTCGCGAAAGCGCTCGCTTCAAGTCTCTTTTCAGGAGCCTGCTCAGCTCGTCAGCCAGCGCGTCCTTGCTGAATCTAAAACGCGACAGCCCCATTGAGCTGAGCCCGACGATGCCTTCCTCCTCTGAACCTCGCCCATGCAAGTCAGCCACCTGGGGAAATGTTCGCCAAATATCGGCGGAGGCCTCGCTCGCACTTCCCAGAGCGAGGAAGTCAGACAAGAGCTCGGTGAGGTCTTCCCATCGCTCCAGTGGGTGTCCATTTCGATTGACACGATCGAGGATAATCGAGGGGAAAAGCACGCCTCTTTGCACAAGCCCTTCGAGCCTTCGTAGCCCCTTGAGAGCCTGATCGCGCTCCATGTCTTCGTCCGTCGACGGCAAGTGAAACAGTGGGAAGATTCCTCTCGCGCGCCCTGCCGCCGGTGGCGCCTCGTTTCGATTATGGATCTTCTCCGCAATCGCGAAAACGATCTCCCACCCCAGGGTATCGGACAGGCATTCGACCAGATAAATGTCCGGTCCTCCTCTTACTACCTGGAAGCATGTGTCAACCTCGGCCGGACGCCGTAGGGCATCGGTACGCACCCGGATATTTCCGATCGCCGCCGATGCATAGGTAAGAGTCTGCCAAAGCTGATTCTGAAGATTCCCTTCGAATGAGGGGAGCTTGGAGCGCTTTGAGCCCAGCTTCAAATCAATGGACTCTTCGGTGACGGAGAGAAAGGAGAAAACATCTGGAACGACACCCAATCGCCTCCGAATCGCCACGGGAACCGAGGCGTAAAGATCCGGCGCCAGCTTCCCAAAAAAGCAAAAAATGCTCGGACGGACGGCAATCACAAACTACTCCGCCTCCGATTCACGCACAGAATCCGTGGAATCGGCCAGGCCCCACTTGCCCAGACGCAAGAAGCGGTCGAGCCCGGACGCCTCGTTCCAGGCCACCTTCGCGTCTTCGCCACCCAACGAATCCACGTTGCTCTCGTCCTCGCGACAGGCTCCGGCAAGACGGAATGCTTCCTTGGCCCACAGCTCAAGGACACCTGGGATCTCCCGGTTTCGATGCCGTTTTCGCAGCTCGAGGAGAACTCTGTCCCGCACGATCCTTGGGTTCGACTGGTAGACTCTCCTGAAAGCCTTGTACGCTCCAGCGCGCCCCTTCAAATTGGGCTCCTCCGGCGTCACCAGGCCGCGCAACGCGAACTGCGCATCGTCTGTGGAGACGACAAAACCAAGCCGCACCGCCAGACCAAACAGCTCGTAGACTTCGGCATCGAGGCCGGGATAGGGATTCGCTATCATCCAATCCGAGGAAAGCCATTCGTCGTTTGCACGCCGCCGCTGGTTCGAAAATGCGTACCGCACAAAGTCTTCGTGATAGTCTTTCAGCCAGCGGATGTGATGCAACGGGGCACCATGATCCACCTTGAGCAGCGTCACCTGTCCGTAGCCATCGGTGCTGCATCGGTCGCTCTCGGGCTCGATGACAGGCTCGATCTCGCTCGATCGGGGGCAACCGATCCTGCGGATACGTTCAACTTGATCCTGTTCACCCTCGATGCTCCAGTTGACTTGCACCTGGCTTTCCATCTCCGAAAGGCGCTCCCGAATGACGGAGACAGGCATGAGACTGCCCTGTTGACCAAAGTAGGAGCTACACTCCTCCTGGAACTCCTCGCGGACTTGGTTGGAAACAGCCAGGCAGGTCTCGACAAGCTTTGTTGTTGGAGGGCCCAGATAGAGTGCCGTGGCGAAACGCTTGAGCCCGCGAATCATCGACTCGGCGACCTCCGCAGGGACGTCGCTCATGCGGTAAAAGCTTCCGCCATGGCGGGAGTGAGGCGTATCACCATTCACCGAGGCACGCAGGTTGAGGCGAGTCACGAAGTCCTTCTTGATTCGAAGAGTCTCTTGCCTCTCTAGGCGTTCCTGAAGGTCCCGCACGAAGTTCTGAATCTCTTGGCGCTCAAGCTTCAAGTGGTGCTCTCGAAGCACAACCTGATCACATCGCCTCCACACTTCAACACGCTGCACACTTTCGGCGTCGTCACGCTGCTGCTTGCGGATCTCCTCAAAAAACTGCACTTCACCTTCGAGAATCTTGGCCTCCTCCGGATCGATCAACCGAAGGTCGCGAAGCTCCTGCAAGCTCTTCGTGAGGTGAATCAAGAACGTGCGGAGGAAGGTGGGCTCGACCCCCTGCCGGTTGAAATACTTCGTGAGCTGAGACAAGTTGTTGTCCCATTCCTCGCGGAGCGCAAGCTCAATGGAGCTTCGCCACGGGTCATGAGTTTCACGACGGATTCGATTGAGGGTCTCTTGATGCTGGTTGATATCGCGGTTGATTTCCGGCAGCTCGACCATCCCTTTTCTGCCCATGACCGAGTGGAAGGATGCCAGATCCACAAGCGCGCTCTGCACGTGTCGGTTGGCTTCCTCCTCCAGCCGCTCCAGCACCCCCTGGCGAAAATCTACGATGAGTGGGTTGGATTCGTCTGTTTCGAGGACTGGAGAGCCTTGCAGGAATTCGGCGATCTTGTGGTTGAAGTAGTCCTTCAGCGCGCCCCGTGACAGGTCTCGATAGCCTGCTCCGAAGGAGCAGTAGACCGTGGGTTCTCCGTATTGGTCTTTCTGGGAGAGGCAGCTCTCCCAGAGGTTAATCGCGGCAGCACGATAGCTCTCTCCTTCCTTTCCCAGCGCGCTCAACCCTATGAATCTGCCGATCTCGCGACAGAGATCTTCTCTCACTTGCAAGCTACCGTCGGGCCGGCCCGCGTTGAGCAGATAGAGGAAGTTGAAAGGGATCATCGGGATGACCTGCTTCTCATCTCGATACTGCGCTTGCCAGCAGCCTTCCTTGAAAAAATGGTTGATCTCGGAGAGGACTGCAAAGGCATTTCTGCGAAAGTTGAGCTGCCGTGACTCGGAGAGGGCGAATGCCTCGGGCAGGAGCATGTATCCTGTAACGACAGGGTCCTTGCCCGTGATGCGCTCGGCCCAATCACGGATGTCGTAGACTGCAGGTAGCAGCATTCCGCCGCCAGTACCCCCGGCGCAAGAGGAGACGACGTGAATCTGAATCCCACTCCTCAGACGTGGGCGAATGAGGCTCTTGTAGTAGTGGAACTCGCGATCTTCAACTTGAGGAGAGCTCAGGCGCCGGATCTTGTCCGAAAGGCGACCGTAGACGAGCCTCCCGTCCCGCCGGATGGCGTAGCAAAGGCGCCCAACGTGGCGGATGCCTCCAGCTCCAAGCGTCAACTCGCCTGGAAGATAGCGGCTCCTGGGGAACCAGGAAATCTCCGGGTACTCCTCCCGATGCGCGAGCACACTCTGCAAGTTGAATCCTCCCAGATCCGAGAATTCATCCGCATTGAGGGCGGCCATGTCAGGGCCATTTGCAATCGACATCTGCTCCGTGGTGTCGAGCACCAGGAGCTCGACAAAAGGAATATCAGAAAAGTCGGGCGTGCTCAACTCACGCTGAAGCAAGGCCTTGACGTGTTTGGCCACGAGCTGACCTGTGCCGCCAAGCCCAAGGATGAGTGTCAGTGGAACCCGCCGTTCCTCCATGGAATCTCCTCAAGATACCGAACAACTTCGAGACTTGGCGCGCAGGTTATCTCTCGAGTCGCATGAGCGCCGGAATTGAGTCATGATCACCAATCAACGATGATTGTCGAGTAGTCCACAACACCCGGAACTTTCACGCTGGCTCGCAGCTGGTTTCCGCTTTTCCCTACCCAGCCGTTATAGGGGAAATCCTCGCCCGGAGTGAGCGTGACACTTCGTCCGCTCGCCGTGGTAATACGCAGCTTGCCATCCGGCTGAAGTCGAAGCGAGAGAAGTGATTTCTCCCCCTCGCCCTTCCTTCCAGCGCCATCGTGCAAGACGAACACGTCCGGGCACGAGTCCCCGTTCCGGGCCCCCTCCCCCTGGGCGATGCACACATCGGCGCCCCGTATCGGAAGGCGCTTCTCCGTCTCAAGACAAAGCTCTGTGCGCACTTCGGAGAGGCGATCTTGAATCAACTTGAGGCGCTTCGCGTTTCTCTGCGGATCGGAGAAAATAGAAGTCTCCATGGAGAAATGATCGGTTACCCAGGCCTCCACCTCGGCTCCCGAAACCTTTCCGTTGAGCTCCAGCGGCCCGATCGTTCGATTCGCAAGTGTAATGCGAAGGCTTCCAGTCAGGCTCTCTCTGGGCTCGGCTTCAAGATCGTGGATCGCCTTGTCCTTCCGGACACTGACACGCTCAAGAACTTGTTGTCGATCCCGGTAATACCCGAGGCCTCTGATCCCAAGGAATCCCAGAAGCACGACAAGACCGGCCAAGGCCCCGTAGAGAAGTCCTGTGTACGCTCGCTCCGTGCTCCCCTTCGTCGCCTCGAACTCGAACTTGCGCTGGAGCGGTGTCTTGCCCCTGATATCGAGCTGAAGCGTATGTTTTCCAAAACCTGCCGGGGTATAGGGGACAAAGACCACGAGGCCCGAGGTCGCCGTGTCGACATCAAGCACCTTCTCGCGTCCGTCCTCGGACACGACGATCGCCGCGACGCTCTTGCGAAGCGAGTCCTCCGACTCGACCAGCCCGCCGATGCGATACCCCAGACGGATGCTGGAATCCCTGGGAATGCTGAAGACCGGAGGCAAGTCCCTCGTTTCATAACCTGACGGCCCCTTCTCGAAGCTCATTACCTCCACAAGGGTTCCGCCTCCGCGGACAATATCGAGATCCAGCCCGTCGAACTCGATCGCGTTAGGCTCGGCCGCCCGATCCGTCAACCGGAGACGAACCTTCACGGCGCTCGTCGAGAGTGGCTTCGTCGAAAACGAGTTGAGAATGAGCACTCCAGGCGGCGTTCCCTTCTCGGCTTCCCACTGGGTAAATTCGACGTTGAGCTGCTGAGCACCCTCGCCAAGAAGTCCGGGCCGCAAGACAAACAAACGATCAAAGCTCTCCTTGTCGAGGGACGGCGGCCCGCTGATCTTGACCGAAAGAGGAAGTTTTTGGCCATCATCAAGCTTGATTGTTGTGCCAAGGTCGCGGGACCACTGGAGCTTGAGGGGCGGCTCCACGAGGAACTTCTCCTCGACCGTCCAACTCGTACCCTGCCCGAGACTGGCTTCGGCACGGACCCTGTAATTACCTTCTTTCTTGGGTGACCAGACCAGCTCTGTCGAGTCAGAAGAAGCCATCTGGGTGCTGGCTGCATCGACCTCGCCTCCGGAGTAGAGTTGAATCCTGGAATTTCGCTGCGGAGCCTGCCCTTCGATCGTCACCCGCAAGCGCTCTCGGGCCATGAAGGGCAACACGGTCGCGCCAGCCCCCAGGTCTTGCTCCTCGGCTCGGCTAAAGACGAGTTGAAGGGTCGACGGGCCAATCGCGACTTTCCGCTGCTCGATGGCCTCGCCCTCCCTCGTGTTCACCGACACCACGAAGCTGTCCTTCAGGCCCTTCTCGGCGGCGGCGTTGAGGTACGCGGCAAATTCGATCCTCACGCCGAACAGAGCCTCGAGGGTGGCCTCCTTGGGAGGCGGAAGTAGCTCGAACCCCTCAAGCACGTTGGCCGGCGTCGTTGAAATGAAGGGTCGCAAGATCAGCTCCTTGCCTGCCTCCTCGCGTTGCGACTTCAATCCACCGCGCACGATGACAGCCCCTTCGATATACGTACGCTCCCCGCGTCCGATATCCGACGGAGGCGATTTTGTCCAGGCCACCTCGTATTTCAGGGACACGGGGTTCACATCCAGGGTCCCGAGGGACAACTCAAAGGTGCGTCCACCCGCGTCGCTGATCGTGAGAGCCAGAGTGTTCCTTTTTTCCAGGCTTTCCAGTGAGATCGGCTCCGAACGGAACTTGCCCTCGGCCTCCGACCAGCGGATGTCGCCCTTGCGCCCGTTGAGATACAACTCGGCGCTCACAACCTTCTCCGTTCCGGTCTTCCCGGTGGCCGACGCAGGCTCCACGCTCACCCAGATCACTCCTTCGCCCTGGCTACTTGACTGGTCGGTTCCCGCGCCGAGCAGGACCCTCTGGTCGGTGCCTTGCGAGCTCTTCACGACCGTTGCCGAGAATGGACAGGGGCGCACGTTGAAAAAACAGGCGGCGATATCCTGCCCTAGCTTGGCCAGTGGCGAGCTGACGACAAGCTTGTGAGTACCCGGATCAAGCACCACGGCCTCAAGGGTGCCTATCAAGGCGTCACCTTGCAGGGTCAGGTCAACATGATGAATCTGCTCGGACTCGCCGATCGTGACATTCGCAGGCTGCGATTGCCAGACGCTGAGAAGATCACGTTGAGTCTGCGCATTCTGGCCGCCCATCGCACGCAAGCGGAAGCGAATGGCTGATCCACGCTGGCCCAGGAGCACGTCCCCGTCGATGGGCTCGATCACTATTCCGAGCGCCCTGGTGCGTGAGAAGACCTCGTAGTCTTCCGTGATGACTCGATCCATCGATCCGTCATTCCATTTCATGACGACATGAAGCTTCGCTGGTCCCGTGTGAAAGTCAGTCGTGGCAAACGCGAGCGAATAGTGCCCGTCGAGTTCCTTCACAGCCTTGACCTCCTGGGGAGCGCCCACATCCTTTCGAGCCCAGGTGAGAGTGCCAGCAATCGAGCTTTTTACCTTATCAGGAAAGACCTGGCTGGGAGAAACCCTGAACAGTAGTGGACTGCCAGCCAGTACAGTGGGCTTCCCCGCCTCAGTTTCGAGGGCTCTTCCCCCCTCCGAGGTGAATCCAGCTGTGAACGCTCGGGGCTTCACCTCAAGCCTGTCACAGCGTTGGTCGCTTGTCGGATCAGGACCCATGGGTCTCTTCTCGGGCCATGCAATCAGATAAATCCCCGGCTCCAGCCCGCCGAGCTCTCCGCGGTAGTTGGCCGAGATCTCAGCGTCACCAGATCTTGGCGTCTCGCTGACAAGAGTCACCTGCCGGACAAGCACCCAGCTACCGCTCGCATCATCCCTCTTCAGGAGAGAAATCTTTGAAGGTGCTGATGACTCTGTCTCCCAATACTGGGCGGTGGCAGCCGGCGTGAGGTGATTCATGGTGCGCGATCTCGAGATCTGCACAATTTCACCCTGATAGAACGCGCCGAGGTCACGCCCCTGGGCACTATCGGTACCATCCTTCGAGTACTGGCTGCCCGGCGGACGAAAGTCGTCGCGAAGAACCCTCAGACTAAACAGGGCTTCCTGAACGCCGCCGGCCTTCACTGTCACCTTCGCCTCGTAGAGACCGGGCGTTGTGGGAAAAATCCAGTCACTCGAGAAAGTCCGGGGAACGCCACCAGAATCCTTCATGCGAAGTCTGCGTGCGGCGCTCTCGCCGACGGCTCCGAATGTCGCGCTGACCTCCGTCTCCGCAAGAGACTCCTGTCCTCCGTAAGTGAGCTCAAGCCTCACCTCCTGACCCAGCTCCACATCCACATTGCGCCGGCTCGCAGGACGAGAGGCGCTTTCGGGCTCGCCCTTCCAATTCTTTCGCACAAACCAGTCGAAGCTCGACGGCACTACCATGAAAGAACGGTCGGGGGCCCGGCTGAGAGGCCGTTTACTGACCGCGCTATCAGCCGAGGCCCCCGTGTACACGAGGCTGGCTTTCGTTCTCAGGAAGAAAGACTCCTGAATCTTGGCCTCCCCCTTGGGCGAGGACGTGGGGATAAAGTAGAGACGGTTTCCAGCTCCCGCTGAAATTTCGGCTGCGGAAAGCGATTTGTTATCAAGAATCTTGCCTTCCGAATCACTCAGCTCGATCTTCACACTCGACTTCTTCAACGTGTCCTGAATCGAACGAGCGCGCTCGGGGGTGAGGTCGGCGGGCAAAGAGATCCGGAATCGAATGGGATAGACCTCGTTCTCGCTGATCTTTGTCTTCACACCCTCGGCAGCGACCGTACCCTCATCTCCAAGGCCTGGAAGCGCCTCCAGCCGAACATTGGAAATCACGAAGACGTCGCCCGACGCCGGAACGCCGCTGCGGCTGGGCAAGAACTCAACCCATTCCGGCCAACGAACATTCTCTCCCGGGCTCAAGACGACCACGGTACGGTTGCGATAGGGGGTGATGGTCGCATCAAACTCGCCGCTGATCAGCTTCGGGTTGTCGAGGTTGATATCCATCTCTCTCGACCCTATTCGGAGCTTCACATCTCGGGCATTTCTCTGGAAGACGCAGAAGAGTTGCCGGTCCGTTGGCCAGGTGGCCAGACGTGCCGAGATCGGTTCACGGTGGAAGGACATGTGGGGGGCAATCAGCTCAATCAAGATGTCCTCAATTCCCCGTTCAGGCTGGACTTGTGCCGCAGCACCCCCCGTCTTTCTGGCAAGATCCCGCAACAGGTCCTCCCCGGCCTGAAGTTGCTTGTCTTCATAGTAGAGCTTCTCGCGACGACGCTTCTCCCGCTCTGCCTTCGGGATCGAAAAGTCGTTGAGGAGGATCGTGTTGATGGCCAGGCCGATCTCTTGTAAGCCTCTTTTCTCCTCATCGAGACGACCCGCCAGGTTGGGAGCCTTGCCAGCCTGCACGCCGTCAGAAAGAAGGAAGAGATGAACGTCAGCAGCGCGGCCTTCCGGCTGGACGATCTTGCGGGCAAGGCTCAGCGCCGCGCCAATATCCGTGTCTCCCAGAGGCGGATCCTCCGAGATCAGTTTTCTGAGCGCTTCAAGATTCTGCGGACGCACCACCTCCCGGGAAAGGACAGCCTCAGGCGTGCCAGCAAAGCGGATAATCGTGAGACGGTGAGTCTCGTCCAGGCCTTGCACCAGGAGGTCCACCAGGATCTTCTGCGCATCGAAGCGGCAGTTGTAGGGATCATTCTGCGTCATGCTCTCGGAACGGTCGAGAACAAGAACCCAGTCCGTCTCCGCAGCGGATCTGGTAGTGAGCAGAAACTGCATGAGGGCGGCAGCAGACAAGACGACAAGCCTATTGTGCATCATGGTGTTGAACTAGTTCTTCGGCGGCGCAAGGCCGCCTTCCTCTGTGACGGAATTGGGACTATTCTCGTGGACTTCTCCAGGCGGCGGAGGCCCCGGAGGCTCTGCGGGGGCCACGTCCAAAGCCTGAGCTGACATCATCGAATACGTGATGGGCGGAAGCCCGAACTTCACTCCCAGGGAATTCACATGAGCCTCAATGGGCTTCAGAATGCCGACGTCCGGTTGAAGCGTCCAGGCGTCGCCCAACAACTTTCGCGCCTCGATGACCGCATCGCGATCGACGCTCGATCCTCCGCAAATGGCGACGATCCTGTCGAGCTTCGCGCTGGCTTCGGCCACGTTCGTCTGCAACTCAAGGCGTCTCGAGAGCGGCTCAAAAATGGGATGGACCGAACGGAGTCGGGCAATCCTCACTCTGGCTTCCTCAAAGAGCCCTCTCGAGATCGAGTGCGCAATCTCCTTCTCCAGCTCATCGCGCCTCACGCTCGCCAATCGGAGTTGGATCTCATCGCGAAGATCGGACTCCATCCCGAGCGCCCGTCGCAAGAGCCCGATCGCAACATCCTTCTCCCCTGACGACAGGAGTTCGTTTGCGGTCTGCAAGAGGTGCTTCGCCACTCGGCCCTGACACTCCCGGTGAAGACGTGCTGCCTCCACCCTCTCGACGTCAGTCCTCGCCGAGTTGAGGAGAACTTCGGACTGCTGAACGAGGTCGGCCGGCGGGACCCTGAGCTGAAGACCTTCTTCCAGAAGATTGAGCCGCTTGCGGAACGTGTCAAGCAGCCCCTGGCGCTCTCGAATTTCGCGCGCAGCAACCAAATCCTTTTCAAGCCGCGCGAGGCGCACGCTCAGAAACTTCAGCGGGCTCACTTTCCGGGGCTCGCTCCTGGAGAGGTCCTCTCTCGCCCGGCTGATCTCGGCGGCGGCTCGTGCTGAATGCGCGGTGCCCTGCTCGAGTCGGCCCAGACGGAGACAATCCTCCGCTTCTGCGAGAATATCCTCGATCTGTCCCTGAATTCTGGCGAAAGTCTTGGTTTCCGACGCAAAGCTTGCAGGGATATCCCCGTCGCAAAGGAAGAGCGCAAAGCTCGCTGGTTCGCCTCGCCCCGGCGGACACTTTCGCCACTCTGCCCTGGCAACGCGCAACAAGTCCTTTATGTTGGCAATTTCCTCTGCGTTCTCCCCAAGGCTCTGCAAGTGCTGAAGAATTCGGGCCAGGTTGAGGAGAGCGGCGGGGACACGCTGCGGATCATTGGCTGCGAGAATGAGGTTGTCGCGCCCTGCTGAATCGCCCAGTCGGATTTGTGTCACTGCGAGGTTGTTGCGTGCGACTGACAAGAACGGGTAACCTCGCTCGATCGCCTTCAGAAAAAGACCCCGGGCGAGGGAAGGATTCTCCGCGTAACGAAGCCATCCCAGCAAGAAACAGGTCACGGAGAAAATGCTGTCGTTGAACTCGGCATACTCACGCAGCAACTCAAGCTCCCGGAGTACGACAGCACGCCGACCGCTTCCCTTGCGAAGGAGTTGCACCTTGTCAGAAGCGTCGTGCAGCATGTCATCGAGAGGCGAGAGAGCGGGGCAGTCTCGAATCCGCCGCTCCGACGGGTCGCCTTCCATCTGGACAAAGTCATCCGGACCGAGCTCCCAGCGAGAGATCATCTCGCGCAAGGTTCGCACGCTCACTCGCCCGCTAGCGCCATCGGCTCCACGGCGACGGTAAAAAACCGTCCTCACGGCAGAAGGCGGGCTCGGATTGTCAGGGAGAAGGGCTTCGGTCTTCACAGGCTTTTCTACAAGGCACTGATTATAAATGAAAGTCGTGGAAGTTCGAGGCGCAGCAGAGGCCCTCTTACCCTGTTTCGCGTTGCCTGCTCCCGAACAAGGCAAAGCTCAAATTTGACCATGAGTTCTCTCGAAAAGCAAACGTTCGATTTCTTCCGACTCTTGCGCGGGGCGTAGCCCGAATGACTCTCAGGGGCTCCCTGGCCAGGTGGACTGGATGAGAGCCCACGTCGAGCACAACAGCGGCCATATATTATCGGCCGTACTCGTTTCCAGAGTTTCGGTCAACGCCAGCGTGCGGCCCTGGCCGCTCACCTCGACTGCCTGGAGTGAAGGATTCGAAAAGCCAGCGGGCTCCAGGCCTCGAGGTAACTCCACGCCGAGAGATGCTCTCGATCACAAGAGCCAGGAAGAGGACTCCGACCTCGACCGACACCACAACCTCGTCGAAAAAGGTTCTGCCGCTCTCAAAGCCAAGGCATGACCCTGGATAATGGTAATCGAGCCAAAACCTGACATAGTAGATTGACAAGATGCCGGGCGCGAGCAGCCATGCCCGCTTCCGAACGAAAGGCAAGAGAGGCAGGCACCAGGTGAAATACCAGGGGAAGCCAAGGGGTCCGGCCAGGAAAAGAAGGGTGAGCACCGCGAAGACCGACCTTGCGAGCTCCCCAGGCCTCGTCTCTCGACAGGTACGAGCAGCATGAAGGAAAACGACCGCCAGAACGAGTAGTCCGACGGCTGCATGAGCGGCGAACCACGGCGACCCCAGAAGCTGAAACCCTCTGTCAATCCACGGGAAGATCGCATCGTTCATCTCCCAGTTCTGCGCAAAGGCAAGAAGCGTCTCCTGCCGCCGGGCGGCGCCCACGGGAAACGCAAGAAGGGCGGAGAGCGTGACAAGGGTGAAGCCAAGGAGAAAAATTCCGCCGCGTTTGGGACTCCAGTTTCTGAAAACTATCGGAAGTACGACCACAGCAAAGAGCTTTGTGCCCGTGGCGGCTCCAAGGCACAAGCCGCACACCAGCGGCCAGCCACGAGCCTGCGCCGCCAGCGTGGCGACAAGAAAAAAAGTCGGAACCGAATCCATGTGGCCGGAGTTCGAGAACTCCTTGAGGACGAGCGGGCACCACGCGTAGAGGACCGACAGACCAGGGTTGAGCCCACTTCGGCCAAGGAGAAAAATGAGCGAGGCGATGGTGGCCAGATCGAAGAGACCGAGTATCGCCTTCATCGCCCCCACCTGCGTCGCCACTCCCCACTCCACGGGCACGAGGGTCGAGTGGGCTCGAAACACCATCTGTGCCCCGGCCGGGTAAATAGTCGCATACTGGCGGTTGTTGATCCGATCGAAGATCTCATTGAGCGCTGGCGAACTCTTCTTGAGTGCAACGAGGCGAGCCAGTTGTGCCACATGGCCCGGCAACAAGGCCTCACCACCCGCCTCGAAGCCTTCAACCTCCACCGGGCTGAAAAGGTACGGGTCGACGCCAGCCTGCAGAACACGGCCATCCCAGAGGTAACGGTAGATATCGTCCTCCTGGATCGGATTCGAGGCAATCAGCAGGAGCCGGGCGGCGACAGCCACCCCCAAGACAAGCCGAGGCCGGGGTGGCGATCTGAGGGCCTGCATCGAGAACGCCGCATAAAAAATGCCCCAGGCGAGCAGCACCATGACAACGATGAGAATCGGCCTCTCCGCATGGCCGACTCCGTGAACGAACTGAAAGGAAAGGCCGAGAAGCACCGCAGCGAAGGCCAGCGTGACGATGCCCAGAAGGCGCCAAAGATGCGGTTGAGGGAGAAGCGGGCCGGGGGGCGTTTCCACAGGTGGGAGTATACGCGGGAGTTCACTCCTGGACGGACGCGTTACAATCTGCCGTCATGTCCAACCCAAAGGTCGGCGTATTACTGGCCCAGCTCGGAACTCCCGAAGCGCCCACGGCGGAAGCGCTACGGCCCTACCTCAAGGAATTCCTCAGCGACCCTCGCGTGATCGAAGTGAACCGTGCGCTCTGGTGGCTGATCTTGAACGGCATCATTCTGCGCTTCCGACCCAGGCGCTCCGCCGCGCTTTACCAGCGCATCTGGAGGCCCAACGGCTCGCCTCTGCGCATCTACACGGCGGAGCAGGCTTGCGCCCTTCAAGGCAAGCTGGGAAGCCAGGTCGCTGTCGACTTTGGCATGCGCTACGGCAAGCCGTCGGCCTCCACGGTCCTCGACAAGCTCTGCGCTCTGGGAATTGAGAAGTTGCTCATCTTCCCCATGTTTCCCCAGTACTGCGCCGCCACGACAGCCTCGGTTTACGACGCCGTCTTCGATCACTTCAAGGCAAGGCGAGTTGTGCCTGCGATTCGCTTCGTGCCACCTTATCCAGCGCATCCGGCATACATTGGCGCTCTGGCCACCATCGCGAGGCAGGAGTTTGCACGCCTCCCGTGGAAGCCAGACAAGATCCTCTTCTCCTTTCATGGGATTCCAAAGCGCTACATCGACAAGGGGGACCCCTACAAGGCACATGTGGGCGCCACCGCCTGCGCGCTCGCTGATGCGCTCGGATTGCAACCTGCCGATTACGAGCTCTGCTTTCAATCTCGCTTCGGCAAGGAGGAATGGCTACAACCCTACACAGACGAGAAGCTCGGGGAGTTGGCTCGCTCGGGCGTCAGGAAAGTTGTTGCGTTGTGCCCCGGTTTCACAACAGACTGCCTCGAAACGATCGACGAAATTGGCCGGGAGTCACGGCACAAGTTCAAGGAGGCTGGAGGTGAGGAGTTGCAACTCGTTCCTTGCCTCAACGATCACCCGGCCTGGATCGAGGCCATGGCAACCATCGCACATGAGGAGCTTTCAGGATGGGGAGTTTAGCGCCACGGGAGTGAAACCAGGAGCATGAGAGCGCTTCATGTCTTTTTTTCAAGCGTCAACGAGCCCCAGCACAAGTTCCTCGGCACCACGAAGGACATCCGGGGCCGAACACAGTATTTCAAGAGGCGTGGCGTCGAATATCAGGAGCTGATTCTGAAAGTCCGCGAGGAGAAGTATTTCCTCAACGGCCTCAAGCAGGTCGACCTGAGGCAATTCGATGTTGCCATGATCGAGGGAACCTATTTCCCCCGTTCCTTGGCAGCCATCAAGAAGGTGAACCCAGGCCTGAAAGTGCTCCTGCGGGCCATCAATGCCGAAATCCTCCACTGGCTCCATAGCGCGGAAGCCGCGCTCCGTTTCGACACCTGGAAGCGCGTTCTCTTCGACTTGAAGAGCACCATCAACTTCGGCTTGAAGGACATCCGGTGCGCTCGCAGTGCCGACTACATTCTTTCGATCGCTGAGTGGGAGACGAGACACTACTGGCCAAGCCTTGCCCCCAGTGCCCGAGTCCGCACGCTGCCATACTTTTTGCCCGATTCCTACCTTGAAGAAATTCCCTCTACCCGTACCAAGTCGACCCGCTGTGTCTGCATGATGACCACGAAGGCGAATCGGCCGTTTCTCGTCGACGCCGCCCGAAACTTCTACCGTCTTGTAAGCTCCCTCGGCCCCTCCGAGGGCCACTGGAGCTTCGACATCACCGGCGACTTCCACAGGGAGAAGCTACCCAAGTGCCCCCGTATCGAGGTGAAGGGGCTCCTTGAGAATCCGCTTGAGCTGTTGCGGGAGTCGCGAGCTGTCGCACTCCTCTCCGACTACGGCTTTGGCTTCAAGACGAAGCTCCTGGAGGCCATCTGTTGCGGTTGCCGTGTGCTCGTCACCGAAAAGCTCTTCGAACGACTGCCACGCGACGTCCAACGGTTTGCGATCGTGGTCGATCCGAATTCGGTGGAGTCCTTCCGTGACGCGCTCGGCCGCTCGCTCGATCCGTTCCCCCCGGGCGACGTGAACGCGGAGCTGAGGCGGGAGAACTTCGCCGCGCTGGACGCAATCTTCGGCGTCGAATCTGGTTCCGCGTCCGCGCCGAGGCACCCAGTCCAGCGCCTTCAGGCAATCGTCTCGGCGGGGTAGACAAACGGTAACCCTTCGAGAATCCCGGCGCAAATGACGTCAAGGCCTCTCGCGCGGCCTGGAAGCAGGTCGCTCAGGGAGCGGCATCGAACAAGGAACTCGCCATCCTTCTCGGGTTGTTCGATGAAGGGGATCGGAATCATACGGCGAAAGAAGAAGTGGTAGGCGTACTTCCTCGCCCTTTGAAGCTTGTCCGGCGAAAGCCTGTCGCGAAGTGGGAGAGTGTCGAGGATCCGCCGGTACTCGTCGGGCGAGGAAGCGTCGAGCGAAAAGCCCTTACCGCGAATCCACGCCTCGCCTGCCACGATCACGGGAACACCCAGGCTCGAGACTTCGATGCCTGTCTTCGTATTGAAGATGATCACAGCATTCGAGTGCTCGGAGAGGCTGTAGGTGCTCACCTCGCTCTCGGGCCCGACCATGAAGACGTTTCTTGGCAAGGTCGGGAAGACCTTCAGAATCTCGGGCATCAGAAGCTGACGTGAGGGAATTCCGCCCCGTAACTCGGCAGGGTGAACGCGGACCACAAGGTCAAGATCAGGTCGGTCCTGGAAATAACGGATGGTCTCGAGGACCCACTCCAGCATGCTCGGGAAGGCATTGGATCGATAGTGGAGCCGAGCATCCCACAGGACATTCGTGAGGAGCGCAATGGTGGGACGGCTGAAATCGTTGCCGATCTCCCGGGCAATCTTCTTCGCGTCCTCCTGAGGCTCATTGTGGAACCAGATCCAATCCTGTTTTCCCAGGCGGCGACTCTGGAGATACTCCATGGCGTCGCGCTCGAACTTTTCGGACCAGCACATCCCTTCCCATTCACCTGGAGGCTCCGAGATCATTGTGTGGTGGTAACTATCCCCGTGGCTGAAGATAAACGAGCTCTTGCGGTACGCGGGGTTCCAGTTGACGACGCGCACGCCCCACCGTCGGCAGACCTCGCCCACCAAACCCTGCGGGACATAGATCCCGTGGTTGAAGCAGGCCACTTCGTACTTGCCTTCCTCCAGCACCGCCCCGGTTGCAAAGACAGTGAGAAGCGCGGAGTAAAGGTAGTGCCGGACAAGCTCCTCCGCGTACGGCTCGCCCTCGAAGTCGCCCCGAGCGAAGTAACGTAGGGCCCCTGCAATGGCGTGCTCCCCCACCGCCAGGCCTTCGTGCCGATAGTGAGCAACATCGGACACTGGGATTGCCGTTGCGATGTCGCGAGCCCGGGCCTTCTGCTCAAGGCTCACGGACTTCCCGAGCCAGTGCGTCTTGAGGCCGAGAGGCTCGAAGATCCGCCGTCCGCGCTTCTCACACTGCCCGCAACGAGGCTGCGGCGGGGCTTCGCGAAGGCCTTTCGGGGAGACCCCACCCCACTCCGTCATCTGGCAGCCTGACAGGGCGCTATCGCAAAGAAAGATACCGACATCCGCACCTCGCAGCGTCAACGCCACCGCAAGCGAGGTCTCGACAAGCACTCCGAGATGGAATCCTCCCGCGCCAGGAGCGATGAGCACGCGGGGCCCTCCCCGGGCGACCGCCACGGCCCCCCTCCAAGCGGCCTCGTCGGCGGCAAGGAGCTGGCGCCAGGGATCCCACACGTCGGCCGGATCGCCGGTCATGCCCCTGAAAACCTGGCGGAGACGGTCGAGCAATGCCACCTCGTGCCTCAAGCCCTTTCCACGTACCAACGCGAAATCGCCAGGCCGTCGACCCAGCCGTTCAGCAGGTGACCTATCGCATCAGCCGGGCTTCCGACCATCGGCAGACCGTGCCGGTTGAACGAAGTATTGATCAGGACGCCCACGCCCGTCCGTCGCTTGAATTCCTGAAGAAGTTTGAAGGCCCATGGGTTGTCTGCCTCGCACACGACCTGTGGCCGCAGAGTACCATCGACGTGCACGACGGCTGGCACCGTCCTTTGGGCATGGTCGGAAGCCTTGACAGAAAAAGTCATGTGGCGGTAGTCGGTCGAACCCTCCCAGTAAAGGTGCGCATCCGACTCGAGCAACATGGGCGCGAACGGGACGAACAGCTCCCGTCCTTTCAGGATCAGGTTAATTCGGTCTTTCACGGCCACGAAGCGTGGGTCAGCGAGCACCGAGCGGTTCCCGAGAGCCCGCGGACCCAGCTCCAGTCGGCCCTGAAAGGTACCAATGACTTTGCCGTCGATGAGCGCCTGCGCGAGGCGCTCGTGGGTGCCTTCCTCGATCCTCAGACGGTGCGCCTCGGATCCCTGCCTGAGGCGATCCTCGATCACTTCTTCGGTGAACGCATGGCCGAGATACGGCGTCGTGAGGCGGCAAGGCGAGGTGACTGCGCCGGCCTGGTAAAGGGCCTCCATCGCCGCCCCGACCGAAAGCCCACTGTCCGCAGAGTCGGGAAAAACAAAGAAGCGAGCGGGAGCAAGCTCGTCACGAATGAGCGAGTTCGCCTTCACGTTGAGCATTACACCGCCCGCGGCGGCGATCGACCTCGAGCCCGTAATTCGGAGCGCATCGCGAGCATACTCGACCATGTTCCTCTGGAAGTGCTCCTGAGCGAACCCCGCGAACTGCTCCCGCGACATGCGTCCCAGGAGCTTCTTGAACTCCTCACTCTGACTCACACTAGAGAGCGGGTTCGGCACCTCACGCCCGGGGTTGTATTTGTTGTAGTCGCGGAACTTCCAGGTAATCCTGGATCGCAGGACGCCGTCGTGCACGCTCACGATCCCGTCGAAGGGGTTGGGACCCAAGTTCGGCTGGCCTGCGGCCGCGAGGCCCATCGTCTTGTACTCACCGTCTGCTGGAACAAAGCCGAGCGCCTCGGTCACGGCCTGGTAAAAGGCGCCCAGGCTGTGCTCCTTCAGGCTCTTGCGGACAAGCTCCATGCGGCCGTCGGGATAGCCACGAAAGGTTGCCGCGCAGATTCCGTCGCCCTTGCCGTCGAGACTCATCACGCAGGCGTCCTCGAGCCCCGAAAGTCGGAAAGCCGAAGCTGCGTGGGCGCGGTGGTGATGAATGTAGTAATGCGCAATGCGCCCGTCAAGAAGCCCGACTTCCTCCAGGAACGCTTCCTGGAAGATCCAGTGGCGTGGCGCAAACTCACCCCACTGGCTCCGGACCTCGGCCATTCGCTTCTTGCGCCTTCGATCACCGTTTGAGAGGCTCTCCTGAATCAGCTGTCTGGCAGTCTCGAGCAAACCCTTGCTCGTCAGTGGCTCCTTCACCCCTTTGGCTTCCCGCGAAGGAGTACACGATCCGTCAAGTTCGACCACACAATGACGGACATGACTTGGATAAAAAACGTTCTTGGTGGAAATTGCGAAGAGATCAATATCCTTCGCGGTGATCCCGCAGGTCTCGAGCACCCTGCGGATGGCCTGGCAGGGAAAACCATAGTAGTGCTTCAGGCGGTTGATGCGATCCTCGGGCAAGGCGCAAAGGACTCCATCAGCGTTGCAGATCGCGGCAGAGGCGTCATGGGCCCAGTGAATACCCAGGGCAATGGGGCGTTTGAGCTCTCCTCTGAACATGCGGCTCCTCTGACAACCAGTTCCTCCACTTCAGACGCAGCGCACACAATCTGTAGGAAGCGGGGGGGGATTGCAAGGCCCCCCCGGCGCGTGGCGTTCACGCAGCAGGAAAGCCCTTCTCACTCCAGATTGAAATGAAGCACCCTGGATTGGGCATGAACCACGTCCTGGGTGCAGAGCGCACCAACGGCGCTGGAGGCACGCGGCGCTTATCGAGCACCGAGGAGGGGGGGCAGGGCAACCAAGGCGGGAGCCCTGACGCCCGGAGGCGCACGCGTGGCGTGCGACCGGAGGGGGGCCCGGCTCACGTGCGGGGCACGTGACGGAGTGACGCCGCGAGGCAGCCGGTTCGGCGAAGGTCTTCCTGCCCACGAGGAGCATCATCAAACTTTATCTGCACTTGGGCTGGGTGCATGGCACTTCGGGAGAAGCATTTCTGACACACGCAACATCCAAGTCAACCGCTGTCAGGCGCAACGATCCCGGGAGCTTTACGGCTTTTTTTCGGCGTAAACAAGGGCGAAATACGCTGTGGTCCCGGCCAGCAGGGGTGCTCACAATCCTGTTCGCCTGCCCTCAGGTGGAAAGTTGACGCTCGGGCTCTCTCCCTTTTCTCCCGGGCTCCTCGCTTACGAGATCCGTGCCAGCAAGCTGAAATTTCGCCTTTACAAGACCGCAAGCCAATGGCAACATTTCGCCTCCGTGGAGTCGTCGAATCATGCTCAGCGAAGGTCATGCACCGTTCAAACCGAGAGAGATTCTCCTGAAATGGTGAATGGCGCCCATTCTTACCCCCCCTCGCTCAAGGTCCTGATTTGTCGTCAGCAAAACTTGAAGCATTGCCTCCCCATTCGACCAACTGTGCGATCTCTCCAGTGCTGTTCGCTGTCAACAGGAGCCGCAGATGCCTGATGTCTTACCGCGTGTAAATCACCCTCGTGACCTCAAGGCATTGAGCCTTGACGAGATGCGCCAACTCGCGGGCGAGATTCGCCAGCGTATCATGGAGGTGGTTAACGCGAACGGCGGCCACTTGGGCTCCAATCTCGGCACCGTGGAGATGACGATCGCGTTGCACAGGGTTTTTGACTTTCCTCAAGATCGTCTCGTCTGGGACGTCAGCCACCAGACTTACCCGCACAAGCTAATTACCGGACGCAAGGATCGGTTCCACACACTGCGAACGTTTGGAGGCATTGCCGGTTTCTGCAACAAGAGGGAGAGCATCTTTGACCTCTTCGACGCAGGCCACGCCGGCACAGCCGTGTCCCTCGGCCTCGGTGTCGCTGCCGCGGATCATTTTTTCCAACGCGACTCGAAAACCGTTGCAGTGGTCGGCGACGCCTCGATAGCTGCAGGAATGGCCTTCGAGGCACTCAATCATGCCGGCGAACTGCAGCGAAACCTGCTCGTCGTCTTGAACGATAACAAGATGTCCATCGACGTGTCCGTGGGTGCGCTGTCGAAATACTTCAACAAGATCCGGACGAAGCCCATCTATCAAGACCTGAAGAAAGAAATCCACGAGGTGCTCTCGAAAATCCCGCTCGTGGGGAAGAAGATGGAGGATGGGCTCGAGCACATCCACGAATCGCTCAAGCACTCGCTAGTACCAGGTCTCCTCTTCCAGGAACTGGGCTTCAACTATTACGGACCCGTCGATGGACACGATCTTGAATCCTTGATCGACATTCTGGAGGATCTGAAGGGAATCAAGAGGCCCGTCCTGCTTCACACCCTGACCGTCAAGGGCCATGGATACGAGCCGGCCTCGAAGAATCCGATCAAGTATCATGCCCTGAAGAACTTCCTCGCCGACGACTCCACGCCAGAGAATACAGCTGACGGGTTGAACGATCGGAACGGCTCCGAACCTCACGTCGCGCCAGCGAGGAACGAGGCCAAGGCCCCCGTCGATGCCAAGAAGAAGGTGACCTACAGCGAGGTCTTCAAGGAGACCATGCATACCGTGGCTCGAAAGGACAGGCGATTGGTTGCCGTCACGGCCGCGATGCCCGGAGGCACCGGCTTGGTGGAATTCGCCAAGGAGTTCCCGAGTCGATACTTTGACGTCGGCATCGCCGAGCAACACGGCGGCGCCTTCGCTTCCGGCCTGGCCTATGGTGGCCTACGTCCTGTATTCGCGGTCTACTCGACCTTCTGCCAGCGGGCCTATGACCAGATCATCCACGACACTTGCATCCAGGAAAACTCCGTTATCCTGTGCCTGGATCGAGCCGGGTTGGTGGAAGACGGGTGGACTCACCACGGAGTCTTCGATATCGCGTATCTGCGGTGTATCCCGAACACCCTCCTCATGGCGCCCCGAGATGCCGAGGAGTTTGCCCGCATGTTTTATCTCGCCCTGGAGCAAACCTCGCTGCTCGTCGCCATCCGATACCCCAAGGCTACAATTCCAACACTGCCGCACTCGAAGGACCCTGTCCTTCGAATAGGAAAAGCCGAGGTGCTGCGTCGAGGGGAAGGCATTGCCCTCCACGCCTATGGTTCCATGGTGGAGGAAGCCTGGCATGCTGCCGAGATCCTTGAAAAAGAGGGCATATCCGTCACCGTTGTGAACGCGCGATTTGCAAAGCCTCTCGACGAGGGCCTCTTGCACGACCTCTCACTCGACCACCACACACTGATCACCCTTGAGGAGCATGCTCTCCATGGTGGTTTCGGCAGCGCTGTGCTGGAGAAGCTTGCGGATCTCGAAATCTCCTTCTCCAGGGTCATCCGACTGGGGATTCCTGACCGGTTCCAGACCTTCGGTGCGCGCGAGCGAATCATGGCCGAGATCGGAATCGATGCTAAAGGCATCGCGGAGACAGTCCGCCGACACGCAGCGACAGGTACCATCGTTCCGATTTCAACTCGATCGATTGCAGCCGTTCGATAGCAGACGCTCTCCTCGGCATTGAAGTCACCAGTGCATGACGTAGCCGCCGTCAACGTTGATCGTTTGACCCGTCACGTTCTTGGCGCAATCCGAGGCAAGGAAAACGGCCATGTTGGCGATGTCTTCAGGGTCTTGCCAGCGGCCAAGCGGCACAACCTGTCGTACCTTGTCGCCCGCCCAATCCTCGAACGGGCGACGTTGATCGGGAGGCTGACGAAGATTCCAGGCCGCCCACATGCTCCGGTTCAGCGCCGTTTTGACCATTCCAGGGCAGAGTGAGTTCGCCCGCACTCCGTGCGGGGCAAGGTCCTTGGCGACGCATTGCGAAAAGTTGATCAAGGCCGCCTTTGAGGCACTGTAAGGCGGATCTGTCTGTGAGCCAATCTGGCCTGCCACGGAAGCCAGGAAGAGGAAGCTCCCTCGCCGTGCCTCAATCAAGAGGGGAGCAAACGCGTGAGCCACGTGGACGGATCCCCTGACATTGACGTCAAGGACGTGCGCCCAGTCGGCCGGGCTCAAGTTCAAGAAGGGGTATCCGAATTTTCCGGAGCCAACCGCCGCGGTATGTACTACATGGTCGACCCTGCCAAGCTGGGACCGAACGGTTAGAGCTGCCTCAGTAACCGATTCGAACCGGGCGATCTCGCAAACAAGGCCCATGGACCTCACGTGGAGATCATCGCCCAGCCGCTTCGCCGCCTCACTGACTCCCGTGTCGATATCCAGAAGCGCAACATCTGCACGTTCCTGGGCAAAGCCTCTGGCAATGGCAAGGCCAATGCCGTTGGCGCCGCCCACGACCACGGCGACCGTACCCGAAAGTTTTAGATCCATTGGGGTCTCCTGGTTGTCTTGCGACACAGTGCCATGACTCTGTCTGGGGCAACTTCCCGACAGGAGGCGACGGCAGGCCTGACTTGGGTGCCGAACATACTTGCCTGCATGGTTTCAAAGTCCTCGTTCATTTTCCCCGGATCTCCCGGACAAGGTGATCGGCCCCGTAGATGTTGCTCAGCGCCTCCAGGATCGCCGGCGAAGCCACCGATACGGCGCGAGCTTTCTGCTCGCTATACGCGATGTCAAGCACCAGCGAAAAAATGTTGCCGTCGAAAATGATCCCAACCAACTCACCATCACGATTGACGACGGGGCTCCCCGAGTTGCCCCCAATAATGTCTGCCGTCGAGCAGAAATTGAAGGGAGTCGAAAGGTCAACTCTCTCACGAGCATCGAGCCAACTTTGCGGCAAGTTAAAGGGCTCCGCTCCCTTGTGGAGGTCATGCTTCCTGAATGCCCCATCCACCGTGGTAAAGGCTGGAACCGTCTGGCCGTCCTCCTCCCAACCCTTCACAACCCCGTAAGCCAGTCGGAGTGTAAAGGTCGCGTCGGGGTATACCTCGGCACCCTTCAGTGCGAAGATGGCCCGGGCAATGTTGCCATAAGATTCCCTCTCGACACCCTGGACAAGATCCTCGTACTTGCGGCGTACCGCACGGGCATACGGGTCGACCACTCGGGCGAGCACGATCATGGGATCTGACGACGCCTGGATCGCGGCCCTGCCACCCTTTGCAATCTCCTTGCGGACCTGAATATCCATCAAGTTCGTACCGTTGACGAGCTCGATCGCACGGTCCCTTGGCGATTTTCCACCCAACAGCATGCGCACGAGCGGGTGCTCGGCGCCCAGGTGCGTCGAGAAGTGCGTCAGTGAATCGACCATCGTGGCTTTCTCGAGCAACGGGTAGATCGGGGCCGTTGAATACAAGTTCAGCTCCAGAGTCTCCATGTCCGACTCACGGAAGCCCGGCAAACGTTCGGCGTTGGGCTTTTCCTTCTCCTCGGCGAGCCGGACCAGCGTCCGCGCAATGCCAAAGATGTGCGAATAAAAAGCTCGGCCAGTTTCAAGGAAGCTGTACTCCTCGTAGAACTCGCGGAACGCCTGGCGCGCCTGCGCGATGCGAGCCCAATCGTCCAGGGTGGCCCCGAGGCTGGAGTCGGCGGCCACCCTGGCTCGCAGCTCGGCCTCGGTACGCTCCTTCTGACCGAGGATGACGGGATCAAGGAGCCCTGTGAGAACCCCTCGAAGCGCCTTGCGGCTGTTTTGAATGCTGAAGAGATCGTCCCGGGCAATCCGCGCGTCCTCGGCACCTCGGAGCGAGAATTGCTGGAGCGCGATTTCTCGCCGCGCAAGTAGGGCGAGGCGTGATGGGTATTCGACGTCACGCAGGAAGCGAAAGTGTTCGACAGTATTCAGACGACGCGTGCTGCCGGGGTGACCGGCTACAAAGATCAGCTCCCCCTCGCAGGCTCCCGCCTTGCTCCAGCGCAGGTGATGCTCCACCCGAGCAGGCTGACCGTTCTCGTAGCACCGGAAAAAACACACATCGAGGTCGAAGCGCGGAAACTCAAAGTTGTCGATGTCACCGCCGAAAAAAGCAATCGCCGTTTCTGGAGCCATGACCAGCTTGACTTCGGCGTAGCGTTTGTAGCGGTAGAGGTGGTACTCACCGCCCTGGTAAAGCGTCACCACCTCACTCTGCAGGCCAGTCTTGTCCTTCGACTCCTTCTCAATCGTTGCCATCATCTCACGGCGCGCCTTGTTCGCCGCCGCAGTATCGGCTCCCGGAGACACGTTGCCATTCACGCGGGCCGTAACATCTTCGATGCCCACCAGCGATAAAATCTCGAGGTCAGGGCAGGCGAGTTCCTCCTCCCGGGTCCTGGCTACGAAGCCCGTGTCGAGCAGGTTCTTGTCCTTCGTGCTCAGCTTCTGAAGAGCATCGGAGCCCACGTGGTGGTTGGTCATGACAAGCCCCTCGGACGACACAAAGGAGCCCGACCCTCCGCTGGACAGGCGAACCGCAGAGCGCATGAGATGCTCCGCCCACTTCGCATCCGGGCCAAAGCCGTACTTGGCGCTCAACTGCCTCGTGGGCAGGCGATTGAAGAGCCACATGCCTTCATCCGCGGACAAGGGCTCGGTCGAGACGGGGATCGAGAGGGCCATGGCACTGGTCATAGAGAGCTTTCTGAATAAATCCTTGTGGAGCAGTTTCATTTCTTTCTTTCGCCGAGAGCCAGGGGATCAGGAAAGACCTTCCCAATCCCAACAAGGAAGAGCAGGATCGCGATGACGAGGAACGCCACCCTGGCGAGCCCCACACTGTGCTCTTTCAAGAACGCTGACTTCGCCTCGAAGTCGAGTAGGCTCGGCAGCCGATCGCTGAGCTGGAGAAACGCGCCCACGACCCCCGCAATCGTCCCGCCAGCCATATAGCCCGAGGAGAGCAGCACGCCCGGACCCGAATCGGGCTCGCCCTGACCCGTGCGAGCCCTCCAGTACTTGTCGACGAGCCAACGAACCAGGCCACCGAAGAAGATCGGGGCCGACGATTCCAGGGGAAGGTAGATCCCCACCGCAAAGGACAAGGTGGACGGAGGAAGCTCCGAAGACGATCCCCAGGAGTGCCCCCACGGTAATCGCCTGCCAGGTAAGCTCCCTCGGCGAGTCGAAAGCAGGCACACAGGGCTTGAAGTCGCCGCCATCCAACGAGCCATCGGGAGCCTCTTGCCGCTCTTGCATGCTCGGCACAATAGCATGGCCTCGCCACTTGCGAAAGCTCGAGATGTCGGGGTTGCAGGCGGAGGTCTTGCGTGCAGATCGCCGGGTGACAAGAGCCCGTGAAGGCTCCCGGACAGTCCCCCGGATTGTTCCGCTTTCGAGTCGCCACCCGGGTGCCTCACCCCATTGAAGTGAACGTGCCCCCCGGGGCAGTTTGGTGACCGACCGAGGGGGCACGAGTCGAGGTGTCGAGGCGGATACCTTCCAGGATCCGTGGCCGTCCAGCGGGAGATTAGTACCTGGCCGCGCAGATACACCAGACCTGGCCCGAGGGGCCAATCACGCAAAAGCCGCCGGTGCAAGAATCGGTGGAGAAGAGTCGGTTGCAGTCCTCGTCGCCGGA
>SXGT01902359.1_pt1 | contig 71137 bp, 60 predicted proteins | sample 3176221 | NCBI WGS metagenome assembly SXGT01 (sample SAMN11356862, study PRJNA531348) | freshwater metagenome | isolation source: freshwater sample F1-120 | place: China: Fuxian Lake, Yuxi | collected 2017-12-25
GCAGCCGGAGCAGCATCATCAGAATTAGACATGTCTGTATCTTCATTACCATCTTCGTGTAATTCGTTTTCTAATTCTCTCAAAATTTCTTCGATTTCCTCATTAGTCACAGTCTCATCGTCCTCTTCACATGTGACTTGTTTGGAATCATCTGCGGCATCCGCATTGACAACCTCATCCTTTGCAGGTACTGGAGCAATAGCAGCATCAGCGACGTCATCCGCTTCGATTTCTTGTTTTAATTTTTCGGCCAACATTGCTTCTGCCTTTGTATTAAAGGCCTCTTCCAATGCGGCTTTTGCATTTGCAAGCGCAGTGGCACGTACGGCTTTAGCATCAGCAATAGCTTCTTTTAGTAAATTTGACATAGTGTTTTATTTTATTTTTCTGAAGTTATTGATGATAAACTTCAATACTGATTTAGTTACATTTAAGCGGCAAAGAAAAGCCGTAATATTAGATATAAATATAAATAAAAAAACGAAAATCGTAAAATTATAAGATATTTATAATATTATGCCATATTATTACAAAAAAGTAGATGATAAATACTGTGTTTATAAACAATCTAATGATGATAAGGTTGGATGTACAGACGGAGATAAAGAGAGTTTAAATAAATATTTAACCGCGTTATCAATTGCGCATAAACGGAAACAGAGAAAAAATCGTAGAAAGAAAATTAAAGAAAAATTGAAAGAGTCTCTACGTAAAATTATTTTAAAAGAAACTATTTTAAATGAATTGACTGATAATAAAAAAGATAATGTTTCTATAGAAAATGAATTAAATTCTAATAAGGGATTGGATTTTACAAAAGAAGAAATAAATGTTGTAAAAGACGTTTTAAAATCGAAAGATTCTACTTTACATTTAAATGATGAAAAGCCAATGTCAAGAGGGCACGAATTAAGTTTTCAAAAAGAAATGTCAAACAATAACTTTTATTTTATAGTTAAGAAATTGACAAATAAATCTGACAGCAGTGGTCAATCTATAAAATACGGCGTGTGGTACATTACGTATTCAAATGAAGAAGATTTAAAAAAACCAACAACCGTTTATTACAGACTTTCTAATGCAACCAATTTAAATAATGAAAATGGCAATCCTAATCAAATTGAGCTTAATAAAACATTAACTAATTTGATATCTACGACCCTAAACAAATACAATTTATGACTCATTTAAAATCTTTTATAAAAAAAGAATATGCAGAATCTGATGCATCCTTTAGATATAATATTAATGACATTGATAACCCAAATGGATGGAATTGGAAAGAAATAGATTGGTTAGCTGGTATGGGATTTGAACCAGAAGGAGAAACTCAATTGGTTTATACTAATAAAAATACCAATTCTTTAGATTTTAAAAAAGAACCTATAAAATATACAATATATAAAAATAAGCAAGGTTATTGGCTATTAGTTAATAATAGAAAACACGTATTTAGAAATTTTATTGAAATGATGAATTTTATAGACAGTCGTGGATCAATTCCACTGTGAACTGACCTAAAGGAGAGTGGTTCTCCTAAAATGGATATTATAACACAAAAACCCAATCAAAAAATTGATTGGGTTTTTAACTTTAATAAGATTATTATTTATCTAAATCTTTAATTTCAAAATATTTTTCTAAAATTCCGCCAATATCTTGATATAAAGAAGTCATATGAATATTTTTTTCATGTGTTTCTTTAGCCAATTTATTAAACGCATCCGAGTGTTTTTTAATTTCCGCAAAATGTCGTTTCGCAACATTTGCCTGCGACCAATCATTACATTCATTTACAACATACGTCTCTGCATACTGTGAAATTTTCTTAATTGTATCTGCAACTTCCATAATTTTTTGATATTCATGGAGAGTTTTACCATATTCATTATAATTATGAACCAATTCTGCCAACGACTTCTTTTCTTCTTTGGACAATTTACGAGGAACATCGTCAGATATTTGGAGGTTACTCATGGTTGATTCTACTAGATTCTTTAGTTTTATCATATAATATAAATATATATGATTCAAATTAAAATTGAGTATATTTTATTTTAAACGCAATTCAAATTTATCGCTCCCACAATCCCATATTCTATCATATCCATTAAGTTTCATGTTCTCCCATTCACTCAAATTGATATCGAATGCATTTAATTTTTTTGATAATGTATGTTTAGCGAAACCAAATCTATGGTGTCTTTTATAACTATTTCCTCTACCATAATACCAATAATTTGGAATACCATCTGATATTTTAACAAAGTTTAATTTTTTATACAAATTTCCAGAATTCCATCGTTTATCCGAATATGTTATTATTTTTTCAGGATTGTAAGTCTTTATAAAGAAATTTAATAATTTACCAGCAGATCCAATCACGGTTGTATTGATTTTATTACAGAATCTATACATTTCCCACGTACCAATTTTATTTATGTTACCCAATGCAGTTCTTAACTTCCCAAATGTCATTGTTGATACTAATTCGTTATTTAAAAACAATCCTAGTTGAATAGACGAATTATCCTTTCCTTGAATATGATTGTGTTCCATAAAACAATTCGATTCATTTGAATTTATTAATCTTATCTTACATTTTCTCGCAAATATTTTATGATCGTTATTATTAAATAAATTTTTAATTCTGCTTTTTACAATATCTTTCTTAAATAACCACTCATCTTCAAATATATGAATCAATCTAATATTCTTATTATGTAACATATTTGTTTTGTTTAAATGATATTTTTTATCTTTTCCACCATTTATTTCTCCGTGCCAATACAATCCGTTACATTCAAACGCTAAATTGAACGATGGAATAAAAACATCAACCTCAAATGGATTTATTAAATTCTTAACTTTCCGATGTATGTCGTCGTTCACAACCGATTTTATAAAATTATAAATTTCATCTTCAAACACAGATGAGTTTTTATAACAATTAGTACACCGTGGAATATCTCCATCTTCTAAACAGTCAAAAAAATCTGTATTACATACATTACATTTAAATTTAAATGAACTGTAATACCCTTTGTTAACATATTCATCCTTTGAGAACATAGGTGTTACTTTATTTTTAAGCCTATCACCATTTAATAAAGAATCATAAAATGAAGATCTTCTGGCAATTCTGGTTTTCAATCGGACATCTTCAGATTGTTGAATATTTCTAACCCCATATTTATCAAACATCGCATTTTCTTTTTTAAATTGATCTTCCAATATCCAATCAACTCCATATTTTGTATTATTTGTTTTTTTAATTTTATTTAGAATTTCTTTTGATTTTGTTGGATTATCAACTCCATTATTTTTAACGCATGTTAATTTTCTTTTTTCGATTATATTTTTGTTACTAAGACCATATTCAACCCCATATTTTTTTATATTTGTGGATTTTATTCTATCAATAGTTTGTAAATCATATTGAGCACATACATTACTACACGTTCTTAAATATCCACGGGTAAATGTAAAAAAATTGGGAGTGTTATTACAATTTGGATTATTACATTTATATAAACTAAATTTATCATTGATTATATGCCATATCTTTTGTGGAAATAGTGAGGTATTCAAAAAATTTGTAATCAATAATATCTCATCATATTTATCAACAAATTTATTTTTAATAAACCATTCCTTTTTACATCTCTTAGATATAAGTTTCCCATTTGAAATTAAATTCTTTTCTACCCAATTTTTAATCATATAGCATTTGTCTTAGTATATAATTACATATTAAGTTAAAAAATAAAACACAATTTTTAAATGCGTTTTATTAATTAAATTATTTAACTTCTCCCAAAATATCACGAATGATATTTTCTACTTTTTCCCACTTATTTGTCTCCGGATTTTTAACAATTCCTTCTTGTAAACTAACCTGTTCATCCGGATACATAAATGCTCCTCGGGTAGATGGATTACTAACAAAGTCGAATGCTATTAATTCAAAGTCATCTTGAACCTCGTCTGCGGCTTCACGAACATTTTTACGAACACTTCCCATTCCTCTCGAACTAATCCCAAGACGGATACCAGATGCAAACAGTTCCTTTAAAATGTTTCCGTTTGGTGTAGGAAGAACCTCTACTTCTCCAATCAAATTATCACCATCCCAAAACATTCTAATGACATTGTGACTAACATTTTTTAAGTTAACAATAGATGAATTCCCTGTCCAAAATGATTTATTTCTATCACGACAATAAAATGTTCCATTTTTTACGGTTACACAATGAACAGTATCATCATAATCAACCTCTTTAATTTTAATAAATCTAAAATCTAGATGAATTGATTGTGACGATCTTATCCACAGTCTATAAAGTGGGGATTTATTTTTTGCCTCAATTAATCTGCCAGCAAACATATAATCTTCTGTTGTTATTTGTTCTTTGATAATACCAGACATCCCCAACTTTAATACAATTTCATAAAAATCTTCTATTAGTTTTTTTGAAACTGAAAATATGGATGTTCTATCATATTCTCCAACAACGGTACCGTCACCATTCAAAAACCAATCATATAAATTTTGTAATAAATCGTCAGATGCGTTTTTAATTTCTTGAGGAATGTATTTTGTATATTTATTTCCTAATTTGGATAAATATGTCCACAGTCGAGCATCACTCGTATTAAAAGTAATTGCATTATCACCCTTATCCCATTCATTCCATATTAATTCCGGAGATAATTGTGTTAGTATTTCCCTAAACCTGTCCGCAATTTCTCCCTTATTCTGTGTAATAAAAATTCCATATCCCGTAGAAATATCTCTATTCGTACAATGTCCTTCGGCAAGATAAAACCCAAGAAACGAGAACCATGATTTTACATCTAAATTCAATGCGGTCGTTTGTTTTATTTTATAGTCAGTCGATTGATTTCCTGATATATCTTCGATATTTATCGCATCTATTTTATAGATATCATACCTCGTTCCGTTCCAATTATTCGCAATAACAGGAATAGACAAATGTGAATTTTTTGTTATTTTTGAAATGTCTAATAATTCTTGAGCAGTTTTTTCAACAAATTCATTTTTTCTATTTTTTAATATAAATCTATGATTAGGAGTTACCATCGTATCTATATTCTTTCCAATAATAGATATCATTTTTCCTTTATACGGTTCGTGAATTACTCGTTCTATTGGATTATATTCAATTGTATTTGTATTTGTGTTAAGAGTGGGAATTAATTCATCAACCTTGACATCTCTCAAATCTTTCCATCCATCTTCCGTAAATATTTCAGTACCAACCCGTTTACATTCCGGATGGTCTAGCTCCCCGAGAGCCCTACGTTCTTTTATGAAATTTTGTTCGTATTTCTTTGATTCTCTCTCCAAAATTTCTCGTGGATAAATTCTACCATTTTGATTTTTTGCATTTGCTCGTTGAAGAACTCCCTTTACCAAAAAGGGGCCATTTGTTTTCATAGCCTCATTAATTACTTCTCGGCTAATTTCAAATGAAATGCAATCTACTAATAATTTCTTATCATTCATATTATATCCCCATAGTTGCTACATTTTGTGTAGCGGTCGGAACCGGAATAGATGGAATTGTCACATCTTTCTTCTTGGTAGAAACTGAGGCGGATCCCAATTTTTTAATAACATATGGATATTTTATAAAATATTCGCTTTCTTTTTGTTTATTTGGTTCACGACCTTTAATAACAACGACATAATTTTCATAGTAAAAATCAATATTAACATCATCAACGTTTACAATAAAATCCTTTTCAGGTTGACCATAACCCTTGGAAGCACGAAATTGAATTTTTTTATTTAAAATTTGATTTAAAATTTTATCTTTAAACTGTCCCTTTACAGATTCTGTAGCTTGGGATAACTTCTTTTGAAAATCTTCCAAATCGAATCCCATATTGTATGTATCAACCGTTTGTTGTTTAGGTTCGGTGGTCGATGTAGCTACGTCAGATGGAGACTGTACAGTATTACCTGAACCTTTACTATCTATGGGGGGTTTATTTGCTTCCAAAAATCTTTTTATAAAAATAGGCATATTATTTCTTTAAGTGTTTATTGACCAATGCCAACAATCTACCATAGTGATTGGCCTCATCATCACGTCCCAAAGAAGATGCAATATGTTGTTTTCGTAGTAATACGTCAGCATCAGAACGTGTGATACCTCTTGGTTTTACATCATTCTCGGATTTTTCGGTGTCAACAACCGCAATTACAGGTTTGTCATCATCCTTTTTATGATCTTCATTTTTTTCTTTTACGAGTTCATAATTAGTTGATGCGACGGCTGCACGTTCATTACCTTTACCGGATTTTGAAAACGCATATGGAGTAGAAGGTCCAGCAACGGAAGACGTTCCTGTTCCTTCTTCCATTTCTTTTCTAATAATTTCTTTAATTTTTTCTCTTAGTCTGCCAATTAAAAGTTTCTTTTTTTCATTCATATTATTGAATTTTGTTTTGAAGTTCTTTAATAAGTTCGTAAGAAAGCAACAATACTGTAATTTGATTATCCTTTACGGATTTTTTGCAATTAATAGTATCAATTTGTTTTACTACTTCATTTATCTTAATTTTAATAACATTATCAGAAATTGAATTTATAAAACCAGCCAATGTTTCCTTGATGGTAACGATTTCTTTTTGAACAAATTCATTCAATGAATTTGTGTTACTAATATTATTAATATATTCTTTTAATAATCGTTTTTGATTACTATCAAAATCTTTATATTTTTCATTCAACGAATCTACTAATAATTTATAACTGAGCAATCGAATATCTTCATTTTGTTGTCTATAAAAACTGATTAAATCATCCTCAGATTCGATTATAGAATTTTTCTTTCCACACAAATTTTCAGTAACAGTATTTGTTGATTGAATAATTTCTTTTATGTCAAATTTAATAGTATTATTGATGTGATTTTCAAATAATTTATAAATTGATGCGTGAATTTTATAATTTTTAATACTAGACTTTAATAAACTATCAATGGGATAATTTTGTTGTATCTCATTGATTAAATTATATTTTTCCGAGATTATTTTCTTAGAATCTAATTTCTCTCTTTGTTTTAAAATTACATTTATATATTTTTGAGATTGTAATTCATCTTTTGTTTTTTCATTTAACAAAAAATTATACAATTGCCATTCTTTTCCCAATTCTTTATTTTCGGTGAAATATTTAAACAATAAATCCTTGGCAACGGATTCATCTTTACCCGCCAAAATATCTGCCGTTACTTGACGAGTAAGTAATTCGAATAATATTCCTGTGTTTTTAAACTTGGAATGTTTAGCTTTTTGCATATACTGGTAATGTCTCAATTTATAAATATAATAAAATGTGGATAAAATTCATTTAATTATAATATTTATTCCTCAATTATGTTGCTTTCATCAAGCAACGATTTTGAATTTGTTTCCTTTAATAAATCGTGTTTAAGCTCTTGATGCGTTTGTAAAAATTGCTTTAATCCCTCTAAATGTTCCATACTCAATGGAGATTTTGATTTTGATTGACTTCTTAATGGTGATGTTTGAGAGACACGAATGTTTTCTCTATTTCCCAAAGGATCATATCCAAATCTAGTATCTTTTCTATATTTATGATCTCCGGCCTGAGACGGTCTTTTTGATTTTTCCGTAAGTTCAGGAGTTTCTGTTCCTCCTTTATTTATGGATGTATTTGGCTCCTCCCCCATAGTAGGATCAGTTGGTGGAACGTCGCCCAAAGACTGAGGTTCCGAGGTTGATACATTGGATACACCAACAGGTTCATCCGGTTTTATTTTATTAAACGGCTTAGCAGGATCTATACCATCATCTTCTATTTGTTTGAATCTATAAGTGTCCTTTGCATCTTCAATTATATCATTTTTCTGTAAATCAACATCTTCATCTGATAACTTAAAGACATTATTATAAATCCATTTCCTACTAAACATTTTTTGTTCAACCATCTCTTTTGCTAACAAAACTTTATCTGACCAAATTTTTACCTTTTCACTTTCTAAAATTACAGATGGATTTGTCAATTCTAAATCAAAATTTACTAATTGATCATCTGTATATCCCTGAGAATATAAATGCACTATCGCAATCTTTTTGAGTTCGCTAATTAATATTTTTTGAACACGATTAATCGTCTTTGCAAATCTTACATCTTCACTCGCAAGCGTTGCTTTTCCACTTAAATCTTCCTCGTAACCCAAAAATGCTTTGGGAATTTTTAAGGCGGCCAACATTTTATTTTTTAAATAATTAATATCATCTATACCTGTAAATTCCATGCCACTTAGTGGTTCTATAGATGTTCCACTATCACTCCCACGAACAGGCAAATAAAAATCCTCTACCATGTTTTGCAAATTGAATCTAAGATTATAATCTCCAGTATTAGGATCTAGATATGGAATTTTTTTGGTTTTATTCATCAACTTTTCCATATATTGATCCACTTCTTGTGGGGGGATGTTACCAACGTCAACTTTAAATACCCTCTTTTCTGGAGCTCTCATCACCCGATGAATTAACATTGCGTCCTCCATCAAACTTAATTGCTTCCATACTCGTCTAGCACCCTCAATTAAACTTTTCCCATAGGGTAAAAAGTTACTATCACTTAACATTCTGAAATGTGCCACTTGATAATTTTCAAGTTCTTCAACTTTACCACCCTCAGGTAAATTAATTTGAAATTTGATATAATTTTTATTATTTAAATCACTATTTTCTACACGAGTAACATTATATGAACTAATAGGTTCTATCATGTATACGCCATATTCTGGACTAACATACATTTTTAAATAAAAATCTCCATACTTGGCAAGATTTCTAGTCCAACTCCAAAGGTTAAATTCAATATTAAGAATATCATAAAACAAATTATCCAATATCTGTTTTATATTTACATCGTTAGTATTAACAGTTAATATTTTACCCATTTCATTTTTGGTAACACATTCGTCCGCATAAATGTCCAATGCGGATGATATTATGGGATCATTATCCATCACATCAAAATCTCGAAATAACTCAATTCGAGCAGATTGATAACTCAACGAAAAATCTCTACTATATTGATTATAAGCGCTTGTTCTTACTCTATTAAATCTATCTCGCAATGTATTTCTATCAGTCGCATACATTACATCATCAGTATCGACCACCTTTAATTTTTTTCCGCCGATATTACGAACTACTACGTCAGTGGAAAACAACCGTTTTAACCTAGAATATAACGAACGTTGTTTTAATATTTGAAATTCTTCTGATGGCATATATAATATATAAATATAAAGTGGTTATAATAACCACGTAAGATTTTCTGATTTATCATTTAATTGTCCGGTCTTCATAATCCAAGCATCTTGGGAAGAAATTGATTTTTGGGTATATATTTTATCATTTGATGTTCTTGATATCCCACCCAACATTGATTTATTTAAATCCATACCCTGCTGTCTGAGTTTTAATGCTGTATCTCTAACCCACAGTCCAATACAAAACGATATAACTAAATCATCGTTATATCCTCTCATTGCAGCCGCTTTATTACCATCCCAAATAAAGACGGACAACTCATCCAATAATCTTTTAGAATAAATTGTTATAGACTTTTCACGAAAATACGTGTCCAATTTAGATATTAACAAGGGTCTTGTTTTTTGACTGTTTGTAAACCCAGGAACCATTTTTCTATCTTCTTTATTATATTTGTTAGTAAGTTGTCGTTCTATATCAACATATTGCAAATCTGCACTACTGTAAAACGTGTTTGGATACTCACGATCAATTATTTGTTGTAATACCGCCCATCCTATATTGTTATTTTCTACAATAAGTAACGCATTATTATACTCAGTCGCAACCCCAACTAATAAATTCCCATAGTCTTTAGTATTTATTTGACCCTTATATTCAGCCACCTGTGTTAATGACTCCACATCAATAATATGAAACGCACTATAATCAGTACTGTCTCCTCTCGCAACATCCGCCGCAACAATGTAGTTTCTACTGTAATCAGGATATTCCCAAATCCAATATCCATGATCCACTCCTCTCATTTCAACGGGATCCTTTGCCTTGGTTTGTTTATAAAATTCAACTAAATGTGATTCAATAACAGTATTTCCTGAAGACAAAAATTCAGTATCACATTCTTGTGCGGATCGTTTTGGTCCCAATTCATCTGTTTGACGATTTCTCCATGCTTGATCTCTTTCCGGATGTCTATCCCATTTTAACTGAATTGTGTTAAATGTATTTCTTCTAGCTTCCGCATCTACCCATATTTGATGAAAAAAATTACCTACACCATTTGGCGTTGAAAGAAGAATCGCTCTTCCACCGGTGGCCATGGTTTGTTGTGCAGATGTCCAGACTTCTTCAGAATTTGAAATGAACGCACATTCGTCCATTATTACTAAATACGCACTAAAACCACGAGCACTATCGGCAGCAGAAGACGCTGCCAACACTCGGGATTCGTTTTTAAATTTTAGAGAAAGCCTATTATCTTCAACCGTTTGAACTTTTAACCAACTAGGTAAGTTATTATTGGCCAATCTAATTTTAGATACAATTTCCTTTGATGTATTCTGTACCGTGGATAATATCAAAACGTTCTTCCCAGGATTAAATATCATAGTCCACAGTGCATATGCAGAAACCAATGTTGATATACCCATTTGACGAGATTTTAATACTATATTTCTATCATTATTAATGAAATCTTGAAGAGTCTCTTCTTGAAACTCATATAATTCAAATGGAATAATGCCTCTTGTTTGATGTTGAATCTTTACGTATTTCTTCATGAAATACATTGGGTCAACTAAACACTTTTTATACTCTTCTTTGATTATTTCTTTGAGTGTTTTTTCGCTCATACGTCAAATTTACTATCTTCTCTATTTTTTATAAATTCTAAAGCCAATTGTTTTGCTTTTTCTTCAATTGACGGATCGTAGTCAACTTTTGACATTTCTTTTTCACACTCTGATATCTGTCTTTCTACTTCTATAATATCTTTTTTCAAATCATTTAATACTTTATTTCTATTATCCGTATTATCTGTCCAAACTTCATATGTTCCATCTTCATTAAAATATTTTAATTCAGTATCGTAATTTTCAAGATATTCTATGCTCTCTAAAATTTTTGTTTTAAAGTCTTTTAATTTTGAATATTCAGTGGAAAATGTATAATATTTTGCATAATCGTTAAATTTGCCTAATATTTTTAACCGACTGTCGAATATTATGCTACAATCATAACATTTCCCACATCTATTATAGACTCTTTGATCTAAATAATTGCCAAATTTTATATCTAAATTACAAATAGAACATTTTTGTTCAATTTTAATTTTTGCTAATTTTGATACTCTCTTTTTGACTCCATTTTCTTTTTTCCATTTATTTCACCGACTATCTTCCCACTCTTCACCTTCTTTTCTATTTAATAGTTCGGTATTAGAATCATAACCTACTTGAATAAATGCTCTTTCACCGGATACATAACTTTTAACTATATCTAAGTTTGATTTTCCTGTTTTTAATTTTATATTTTTACCGGTATTACTTCTCATAACTTATGGTCCATCCTTTATATTGTTGATATTTTTTCTTTTTACCATCTAATAGATAGTAAACATCTGAACATAACTTATATTTTTTTCTAAAATCAAACATAGTTCCTATAAATTCTTCATTTAATTGTTTATTAAAAAATCGGTATATTGTAGATATAAAGTTGGGATGGTCTTTTCATATAACATTAACTATTTTTAATAGTATTAAATAATTTATTTTAAAAACGTATTATCAAAAACTTTAATTGATTTTTTATATGAATTTAAAGTTTCATCATTTGAATTGTCAGTAAATTGCCAATTCCAAAATAATTCATTCGGAGTATTAAATCCAAAAAACTGAAGCACTTCTTTTTGTGTTTGTGTAACATCTTTACCGTTCCAATTTTGTCCAGTCGCAATAAATCCTGAATCAATATTTTTAACAATATTACTTTCTCCTAAACTTGAATGTCTATTTTCGATCCAAGTTAGTCTTTCTATTAATTTTTGATAATATCCATTGGCTTGACCCCATCTTATACTTGCAAAAAATACCACACAATCACTTTCAAATAAATCTTTACTTACTTTCCACAATTCGTCATTTTTATTATTAATACTAGCCCAACAACGATGATGTCCACTTGGATTTTTTTCTTTATCCTTCAACGCAGAATCTTTTGTTCCGCAGTGATTTCCCCACTTAGAAGATACATTACCTTCACATGGAAAAATATTTAACTTTGTAGTATCAATAATTGTTACTTTTTCTTTTCCTAACATTTCTTGAATCTTAAAAGCTAATTGTGTGCTTTTGGCACTATCATCTTTGTGACCACTCCATCTATTACTAGTAGTCAATAACAATACTTTATTTTTGCCACTAAGATAATCTATAGTTTTTTTATACTTACGAGCATACATATCCATCTCAGATTCACTGGATGAAATTTTAGCTTCATTTAATAAATCAATTAGACTAATCATCTTATATAAATATGTTTAATAATAAAAAACCCCACATTTTACTGTGGGGTTCTGTTTTTATTTTAATTCTTATTAAGCTCCTGGGAATTGAGCACCAGTTGGCAACACATTGAAATCAAGAACAATGAATTCTGCTGTTCTGGTTGGTTGGATATAGATTTGTCCACTCATACATCAAATTTACGAGCTTCTTTATTTTTTATAAACTCCAAGGTCATTTCCTTAGCTTTATCTTCAATTGAAAAATCACATGCAACTTTCTTAAGTTCTTCTTCTGATTCTAAAATTTGTTTTTCAACTGACACCAGATCTTTTTTCAAATCCTCCAATACCTTAACCCTTGCATCCGTATCATCCGTCCACACTTCGTGGGTTCCATCAGAATTATAATATTTTAACTTAGGATCGCACTTTTCTAAATATTCTATGCTTTCTAAAATTTTATTCTTAAAATCTTTCAATTTAGAATATTGCGTGGAATATACTGTATATCTTGCATACTCATTGAATTTTCCCAACACTTTAAGCCGACTATCAAATATAATGCTACAGTCATAACATCTGCCACATCTATTGTATACACGTTGATCTAGATAATTTCCAAAATTAATGTTTAAATTACAGATAGAACATTTTTCTTCAATTTTAATTTTAGCAACTTTAGGTATTTTCTTTTTAATCCCGTTTTCTTTTTTCCATTTGTTTCCCTGACTATCCTCCCATTCTTCACCGTCTTTACGTGTACTATTTTCTAAATTAGCATCATAACCGACCTGTAAGAATGCCCTTTCTCCGTTTAAATAACTGTTAACTATATCTAAATTAGACTTACCCGTTTTTAATTTTATATTTTTGCCTGTATTAGTTCTCATAACTTACAATCAATCTTTTCATAATATTAACTATTTTTTTTAATTTAAAATCTATTATTTTAATAAAGTTATGATATTTGATTTTATTTGATCCATTCATATTTTAAATGACCGCAATCCCAAATACGATCGTATTCATTAAATTTCATATTTTCCCACTCACTTAAACTAACATCAAACTTCTCAAGTTTTTCACTTAATTTATGTTTTTGAAAATGTGTTCTCTCCAACGGAATTCCCTTATTTTTATGGAAATAATGATATCCTGGAGGTGTATTATTTACAAAACCCATGCCTATTTTCTCATAGACTTTTCCTGTAAATAACCTTTTATCACTATAAGTAACTATTGAATTAACATTATAATTATTAATAAAATGATTAAATAATTTAGAAGCTCCACCAATAATATTAGTATAGATTAAATTACAATATCTTGATAATTCATATTCATATTTTTTATCATACCTAGATTTAACAAATGTCATTAACGATATCAAATCATCTTCATAATATAAACCCAGTCGAATGGAAGACGTGTCATCTCCTTGTATATGATTATTAATAAGAAATGTTGATTTATCTTTATTATTTACTTCACGTATAACACATTTTCTCGCATATACTTTTTTTGATTTTCCAACTTTATTTGATAAAATACTTTTGATAATATCTTGTTTACAATTCCATTCCCAGTCCCATATATGTATTAAATTTATGTTTTTACTGAGACATCTTTGTGTTTTGTTTAAATGATATTGTTTATCTTTACCACCAGATAGTTCACTGTGCCAATAGATTCCGTCACACTCTATTCCAAAATTTAATTGTGGTAAAAAAACATCAATCTCTTTTCCGTCTAATATTATTCTATCATTTTCAAGAATATTGCCGCAATATATTGTTTTTATATAAGATACAATTTCTTTTTCGTCGAATGAGATCCCACTGTTTATGGGATTACATGTTCTACACGTTGGAGAACTTCCATTACACATATCATCCACAAAAATATTATTGCATTTTAAACACCTAAAATTATATTTTTTATAATGATTGACGCCCAAATAATCATCCTCAGAAAATAAAAATTCAACCGAATCTGAATGTTTTTCTTTCAGTCTTTTATATGACGGTTTTAATAACATTGAAGAATATGATCCGTATTTTTGCTTTATTGTTTCTTTCGATTTATCGGCAAAATTGAGTGTTCCATATTTTTCCAATTTAGTTTTATTCGCTTTATCACTAAAATCTAAAGTGTTATACTTCTCTAATTTAGTTTTATTTGATTTGTCATTAACATTAAGTGTACCATATTTTTCCAATTTAGTTTTATTAGCCTTATCACTAAAATCAAGCGTGCCGTATCTATCTAACTTTGTTTGTCTTCCCTTATTTAAATTATTATAATATTGATCCCCATATTTATCACGTTTAGTTTTTCTGGATTTTTCTTTGATATCATTTAATGAAAAAATACTTTCAACTCCAAACTTTTCCAAATTGTTCTTTATTAAAGTGTTCATCCGCATATCATTTCTCTCAGATGACTTTGTATATAATTCTTCACATTTATTAGAACACAACTTTTTTCGTTTTGAACTTTTAGTGACAACAAAACTATTACTGCACATTACACAGTTTCTACTTTCTAAATTTATTTTTTGTTGATATTTGTTATGACAACTATTATTACAAAACAATCTGTTTTTTAAGACGGATTGTTTGCCTAGTAACGTATTACATAATTTACAAAATATATCTGACGAACCAACATATGTTTGTTCACAAAAATCATTACAAAAAAGATTTTGATGATTATTACTGAGTCTCTTCTTACATTGATTACATCTTTTATACGACATATATTGTTACAAAGTCATTGTGATATACAATATATATTGTGCAACCTCGAATATCAATAATATTAAATAAAAAAGAGAGCAATTTCTTGCTCTCTTTTTTGTGATTTATATTAATATCCTAGAAATTAAGCCCCAGGAAATTCTGCTCCTGATGGGAGCACGTTGAAATCGAGGATTATAAATTCAGATGTACGAGTTGGTTGCAAGTAAATTTGTCCATAAAGAATATTTCTATCTATAATATCAGGTGTATTATTCGTTTCATCCATTTTAACTTGAAATGCGTATAATCCACTACGTTGTTGTACGGATTCTAAGTATGGATTTACAATACTTAAAAAACGATTTCTTGTAGATGCCACATTTTGTTCAAACACCAAGTATCTGCTTGTACTTGCGATAAATTTCTTTAACGCAATCAACAATCTACGAACATTGACTCTATCAAGCGCACTTGATTTTTGTTGAAGTGTTTTTTGGCCCCATACACATATCCCTTGACCAGGGAATGCGGCAATTGGATTTACACGACCTTCATATAATGTATCTCTTTCACCATGAGTAGTTCTATCAAGAACTTGAACTGCTTGTGGGATTCCACCACGATTTAAACCAGCAGGAGCAAACCATTCCGCTGCTACATTATCATTAGCAGCATAAACAGCTGGTAATACAACTGATGGTGGAACACTCACAATTTTATTAGTATTAGTATCCAAAATACGAACCCATGGATAATATGTTGCTACATAATTACTATCAATCACAGCAACATCTTGTACCGCTGCATCAATCAATCCAACAGATTGTCCATTATTTGGAAACAATACGTTATCCATTATATAGAAACAATCGCCTCTAGACTCACACATGTTTGTAACCAGATCGGTAACATAACTGTGTTGTTGGTGTAAAATTCCAGGAGTTACAATCAAATTAATATCGAATTCATCCGCATTACCAAGAGCACCAATACATTGTTTATAAGCAACTGAACCTGCACTTGAAATATTTGTACAATTTAATGCTTGGGTATTACCAGCAACAATATCTCCGCCAATATTTATTTTAACTGTAGGAGATTGACCGTCAAATCCGCCTTGGAATCCTAAAATAAATTTACGCATCTTAGAATACGATCTTTCATTTACACCGTCAGGATTTGTTGTAGGAATACTACCACTCAAACTAGCATCTAAGAATGAACCTGTATTTGATCCTACAATTACATTATCGAGTGCGAATCCGACATTGACACCAGGAGTTGCATTACTTGGAATTGGAGCGAAATATTGAGAATTGTCGTTATATACAACACTACCATTTGATAGTGTAGGATATAAACTTATGAGTTCTGGATCTGTAGAAGGAACATCATTGAATACTATTCCAGATGCATATCTCCCAATAGCTTGACCATACAATGACGCATTACCATATTTCATTGTTGGAGTCACATTAGCAATATTACCTGCAACGGGGCAGTAATATGCTTGGAATCCATAGGGAACTGTAGATACGGGATATTCAAGAGATGACATTCCTATTCTGATATATTTACTTACATTAGAATAAATTCCATATTCAATAATTTTCCCTGCATATGTAATGAAATTATATCTATCACCTATTCTACGGGCAACAAAATTTGCACTGTCAGGCTCCAAACTCAAATTTGTAAACGATTCAAGATATTTAGGACGTTTATCAGTATCATTATAATCACGTACAGAAAGCGTGAATGTTCCCCAATCACTTCCTGGTACTGATCCTGCCAATTTAACATCACCGATTTCAATCTTATATAATTTGTTAGCATTTGTTCCATCGGTTAATGTATAAACTTTAAACAAATCATATCTTGACACGGTTCCATCAACTGCGGCAATCTTCTGAGATACTATATATGGTGTATAAGCATTTGTTAAACTGTATTGACTATCTCCAATTGATGGTGTCAATGAATTTGTATCTGTGAAATTCAATGGATATCCTCCACCAAAATCGGATGAATTCGGAAGAAGTGCAATCTTAATTTGATATTTTGTTGGATCCGCAACTATTTTTGAAATCGAATCTTCAAATGTTTTGTATAAATAAGCATTTACTGTAGAATCCGATGTTTTGGCCGATTTTGGAAATACATTTACAATATATTTTTGATTTGCTTTATCAAGTGAAAATTCATAAACACCATATCTGCCTGCAGAACTTCCACTTAAATTTAAATAATAATCCGATTGTATACTTGAACTATTCGAATTCAATACAGATTCATAACTTACACTGGATCCACTAAATCCAGATGAAATTAAATCTGTTCCTGGAGAATGATTTGTAGTGTCAGATAATACCGCCAACAAAATTTGACTTGCGGCCTGTTGTGATGTCCAGTTACCACAAGAATCTGTGCTTGATGATCCTGCAGAATTAAAATTGCCTGTAAATTTTCCAAATGAACCTGAAACAAGTCCTTCCAATCTAAAGACAGGATTTATACAATTTCCTTTGTAAGAAACAAGTTTTGAACTCTTTAGGTAAACGTCATCGAATGGATATGATCCTCCCGTCAAATTTTTGTCAATCAATGCAGAACTGGTTACAGTATGATTTTGTAATCCGTAATTTAAAAGTTGAATCGAGTCAGTAATAGATCCTGTAAGAGTTGATACGCCACTCCAACTCATGGTAACTGATGTATAATTTACATTACTAGATGCAATATTAATCGCCGACGAATCAAAAAGTAAACTTCCGCTTGTAGAATTTACACTTGTTGCCGTTGCCGCAACTGCACCAAATAAAAATATAAATGATGCGGTTGGGATAGTACATGTTACAGTTGCGTGATTAATTGTAGCCGTAGTCCCAACACCAGTGAAGCTGCGTGATAAGAATAACGGTGTTAGACCAGGAAATGTGGATCCATCTGCAAGTGAACCGGATGGAATTAAAAAGGAAGAGGCGCTTACCAAAGATGCCTGATCAACGTTTCGTGTATACGCTCCTGATTCCGCATAAATTGCTATAGGAAATCGTTGATCGTACCCTGTTAAACCACCTACGCGGCAGACGGTTACAAATCCCTTTTCATTGAGATATTCTTTGGCAGTATATGGTCCATAGAATGTACCGTCAGCGATGCCGAATTTTTCTTCTAAATCGGCAGTGTTGGTAACAAGTGTTGGACTAAATCCTGGTCCTCTAGAAAATGGTGCAACAACTACTGCACCGATATCAGCTACACCTTGAACAATGCCTGATAAATCATTTTCTCTTGTAAAGACTCCTGGACTAACGATAGTGTTAGTAGGAGTAAATTGTCCACCTTCTTGTATTGGCATATTATATGTTTCCTTTCAAAATTTTTAAAGAATACTAATTATAAATATTCCCAAAAAATTGAAGATGTCAATATTTATAACTTTTTTTATATGAACGAAACTTTACTAAATCCATTTTCTTTTCTAATTTCAACACGATTATCCACCATATCCTTCATGACATCCAGATGACTTATAATCCAAACAAAATCAAATTGTGTTTTTAAATGTGAAAATAAATTGGAAACTGAAGATAAATTAGTTGCATCCATAGTGCCCCATCCTTCATCAATTGCAATGAAATTGGGTCTTGGTAGATTAGAAATATTAATTAATGCAACTCGGATAGCTAATGAACTTACAAATTTTTCTAATCCGCTAGACAATTCTAACGGCCATTTTTTATCATCATAATTAATAAAAGTGCTTACATTTTTACTATCGGTCTGAAGTGATATTGTAAATTCTACTATTTGATTTAAGATATTATTTACTTCATTTTCGATAGTTGGAAGTGATTGACTGATAAGTTCATATGGAATTCCATCTCTACCGATAGCAGAGTTATACAGTTGATATGCTTCGTAAGTATTTTCTAATGTCTTTGTTTGTTCTATTGTTTTTTCTATATTGATTTTTTTATCAATGGAAGAATTGAGATCTGAATTTAAATTAACAATATCTATATTTTTTTGTTTTATTTTGACGTCGATGATTTTAATATTTGATTTTATAGATTCGATATTTGTTTTAACGGTAGTATTGTGTTCTATATTATCTTTTTGTTTATTAAACTTCTCTATTTTTTCTAAAATCGTATTTAGCTTTGTTTGTTCTTGTAAAACTTTATTTTCATTTGTAATAATTGAATTATTCAATTTATTTAACTTATTTTCAGTATTAGTTTTGTTAATTTGTAACTCTTTATAATTTTTATATTGGAATTCTATATCACCATACTGAATTACTTTATTTTTCAAATCTGTATATTTTTGTAAAACGACAGATGCGCAAGATTTATCTTTTTCTAAATCATGTTTTGTTTTTATTGCGTCTTTAACAAATATATTATTTATACAATATTCACAGTTGGGATCATATTTATGTTGTTCAAGGGTTTTTAATTTTTCTAATTTACCGTTGACGATTATTTTTATGCGTTCGATTTCATTCTCCTTATTAGAAAGTTCCTTTTTAAATACAACATATTCATTGTATTTAGATTCAACTCCATCCAACAAATGTACATTTTCTAAATTTATAGATTTAGACAGTTCAATTTCGAGTTTGTTATGATCTACTTTTAGAGAACTTATGTCATTATTTAATTTTTCTATGGTATTTCCACAAGATATCTCAGATTGAGTTAATGTTGACAAGTTCCAAACATCAGTATCAACCGATATAAGTTTTTTAGTTTCTTCCAACAATAAATTATTTTTAAACTCTCTATCATACATTAACTGATCCAAACCTTCAGTTTCATCCTTTAATAAGCTAGATGACACTTCAATTATATTTGTCAATGTATTTAATTTCTGCGTATAATCATTATTTTTAAAATTTTTAAGTAACGCATTAATTTCTTTGACCTTTTCTTGTGACGCAGTAGATAATTTATCGAAAATATCAAGTCCCATAAATTGGGCCAATAATTCCTTTCTTTCAGTCTGTCCCATGTCAACAAAAGATCCTATTTTATTATTTTGTATACTTAAAACTGTTAAAATAAAATCATCGTATGTACCGACATAATCTCGAATTATATCGTTTGTAGATCGTCTAGCTTCACCATTCAGTTCTATAACCTTATCCGATTCTTCTTTCCAAAATTTCACATCAACTTTAACATTACCTTTTTTATCTGAATTGCCAATTCTTTCTATGAAGAAATTGACACCATTGACTTCAAAATTAAATTTACATTTAAAACTCATTTTTTGTGTATTTAACACATGAGATGCTTTAAATGCACGATCACATTTATCAAAAATACAAAATGAAAGTGCAGACAAGATACTTGATTTTCCAGATGCATTTGATGCGAATAATCCAATTACATTATGCATTTTGGTAAAATCAATAACGTTCCCCTCCCCATAACTGAACATGTTATCGAATTCAAACTTTTTGGGTCTCCATCTTAGATTTCTAACAACCTGTTCCTTACTTAAGGATGAATTTAATTCTTTATTAATAGTATAAATTTTTTCTAAAATTTCTTTTCCGTCAATTTCAAATTTATTTTTAATATAATCGGCAATAAGTTTGTTCTGATAATCAACATCAACGATACTATTAATATTTAAATTTGTATTATCAATAATATTCTTATTTTGTGAAAGTGGACTATCAATCCTTACATACGAAACATCTATAACATCAGAAGATTGTCTAATGTGTGACAAAATAGATTTAACTTCAGTCGATACACTCTCACAACATTTCATTCTAAGTCTGACTTTCTTAGGAATGTCAGAAATATTCGTTTCAAGTATACCTTTGTTGATATTTACAGTATAAAATCCATAATCGTTGGGAATTTCAAAGTGTTTAAACGCTTTTGTTTTAAGATCCCAATAAACGAATCCATGTCCTTTTAATTCTTCGCCGTGTGATTGTTGAAGTGTAGATCCCGCATAAACAATTATTGGTTTTCCTTCACAATCATTATAATGTTGTAATATTTGATATTTATGAATATCTCCTAAAAGAGCGATTTGATGTCCGTCAAATAACTCATTTGTAATTGTTCTACTTGAAATTTTATAACCAATGTCTGTGATTGCGTCATGTACGGCTCCGTGAAACAATACAATATTATATCGAGTTTCATTTAAATAATTTTTTGGGATATCTTTATATTTAACATACTTCTCATGATCGTCAAATATAGAAAAGTGATTAAATAAAATATCTCCTAATATAAAAATACCTGAATCTTTTAGATAAAATAAATTCTTATGATCTAACGCGTCAATAATCGGAGTCAAACTATCCAATCTGTTTTTATTTGATAATGTTGCATCATGATTACCCGCGATCACTACTGTAGGTCGCCTATTTGCTAAATTTTGAAGAAAATCCGTCGCAACTTTTACTGATTCTGGACTTAAATCACTTTTATTATGAAATAAATCTCCCAATACAGCAACCACTGTTGATGGTGGTGTTTTTTCTATTGCTTTATAAATCGAATCAAATACTTCCGCATATTCATCATGTCTTTTTGTAAGACGGATATGAATGTCCGCTATATGAAATATATTTGTAAACTCTTTTATACCACATGATAATTTTGTTGCCATATCAAACTGTAACTTTTAACTTAAATAGTTTTTCAAAATCAATTGTATCACATCTATCTATTAATTCCCAAGTTTTTTCAAATCCCATTACACTCGGATCCTTATCTTTTAATATGATAAGTTTCGTTTTAATGTCGTTGTTTATTAAAAATTCACAAATTTTTATAGAATCTAATATTGCATCATTATCTAATATTACATTTACCATTGGAACGTCATATTCTAACAATTTCATCTTTAATTTATTACTCAGTGTTTTTCCGAAAAGAGGAATCGTATTTGTTCTTAAACTTATTGCATCAAATGGTCCTTCTACTAACGTAATTGTTTCTTCAAAATTAATTAATAATTCAAATCCGATTATATTTTTTGAAAATGGAGAACTAACATATTTCAATCCCTTGGTGTCAATAAAACTTCTCGCTGTATAAAAGTTTAAAGATCCCTGTCTATCATAAGACGGAACGATAATTCTATTCTTAAAATCTCCGGTTGTCGCATATCCAATACAATATCTTAAAATATCTTCTTTAGTTATACCTCTATTTCTTAAATAAATTAATGCGTGTCTGTATTCCAACTCAGATGATGATTCCCACATTGGTTTAAATTCTTTTGGAAGTTGAAGAATTGAAGTTGACTTCGTTTCCTCATCATCAAATGATATTATAAAATCTTTTTTATGACTGAGATTTTTTGTTTCGTTTAAAACAGTATAATAAGATGTCGGCGCACCTAATTTCTTAAATAATGTTTTAAAATTTAATCCCCCAAATCCACACACCCAACAATGATATTTACCAGTTACAATATTTACTTCTAATTTCCGTTTATAATGTTTACATATTGGACAAAAATAAACCGCATCAGTTCCTTTTCTAATTTTAGGAGTCTGATTTAATAGTTTATTTAAATTACTTATTATAGTTTCTTGGTATAATAACATCAATCATATGGTATCATATCATTCGTCATCAATCAATTTTTTATTATGATCAATTTTTATCCACGGATTTTTTTCTAATGCAACTGCAATTTTCATTAATTTGATTGGATCAATGGGTGACTCAGTATCCTCAAATTTATTTTTTTTAGTTTTTTTATCACTCTTCTCAGAAAATGATTCTTTTTTATTTTCATTAATGACATCCTCTGATTTGGATTCCGTTGACGGAGTTGGTGGTGAGGTCGGAGGTTGGATATCCGATTGAACAACGTTTTCTTGAGTATACATTTGTTGTTTGGGGATGTAACAAATTACATTTCGTGTTATTATACCCTGAATTATGTATCTTTTATAATCATCATACATTCTCTGATAATAACAGAACGCATTGTTTATATCGTCATATTGAGTAGGTGTTAATAATATTTTTACACAACTATTTCGTTCCTTCCATTTTAAAGCCGGAACATCTAAAATCATACAAACAATATTCGTCAATAATTCACGTTCATTTTTATCACGAAGTATAAAAAAACATTCCTTCGGTTCTTCAAATTCCAATTCGTCGAGATTTATATTATGTTTTTTACAAATTCGATCCAATTTCAATTTAGCCGCATGTCTTTCTCCACCCTTACCCTTTACGGATAACGCTTTTACTTTTTTTGCTAACTCTATTATTTTGGTGCGATTCATTCTTAAAAAGTGATGCTACAATACCATCATACATATCACTATTTCTAACATCCCAATTACCATTTTTATTAAGAACCGTAAATTTAATTACATCAGGACAAAGTGATTCTAATTCAATTTTTACAAATTCTTTCGATTTAACACCTTTAATCCTACATTTACCAAATAACTGTTTGCGCATGGCATTCACAGATAATAAATTTATCTTGATTTTAAAATATTCTTCAATAATATATGCAAACACAGCATTATGTCGTGCTAACATGATAATTGTTTGTTGACTTGTGAATCCGACCGCAAAACTGCTCAAAGCTGCTTCTAAATTAATAACTGCAAGATCTTTTATTAATGGATTTTTTTCTAATTCTGAGATAACAAAATTGGTTTTTTCTTTTGTTGTTTCTAATTTTTTGGTGTCAATATAACCGGCATCTAAGATTTTTCCGTCTCTACTGAATGCCCATCCCGTCACAGATGTTGATGAATCTAATCCTAATATAACCATACTATTATATAGTATATTAAAGCCGTCAACTGTCAGAAAATTCCAAAGTCTTTATTCAAGATGGATGTTTATTTATATCTATCCGTATTAAGACCCTTTGCAAGTGAAGATACAATTTTGGACCTACTATTTAATCCATCAGAAACACCCGCATAATTTGAAACCCCAATCGGTTGTTTAACTCTAAATCCACCTTTATCAGTTGTATATTTTTGACCACTATAAGATGGATCCGATTGAAGTGATATAGAATCTGAAGATGTATTAATTTTTTGTGCATTAAACGCACCGCCTGCGGATTGAGTATCATATCTATCTTCGATGGTTTTAATTAATGAATCTCTAGAAATTGTGTTGTTTGGCATATATTATTCCTTTTTTATAAATATTGTCAAATATCCCATTTTACTAAAATATTTAACGGGAATTCACCACCATTTTTTATAGGCGTTCCCAATTTCCCTATTGCCACCAAATTTGTATCGTTATATAATCCAACAGTTGTGATATATGGTGCCAAATACGAACCTGTATTGTCAATTGACGAACTATATTGATAGTTGAAAAATTCTTCTTTTATATAATACGGATTAATTTTACTAGTTTTGACATCCAGAAATTGTACCAAATCAGAATATTTAAATCGTTTTGATTTGACTGTGGTATATTGTTTATATGAATTATCAGTTAATTGTTCAGAGAAATATTTCCACAAAATAAACATATCATTCAAACCAAGATTTCCGGAATCATCAAAGTCAAATAAATGTATCCGTTGATTAAAATATGTAATGTAATCCTCCGTCAATAACGAGTCATTAAAATAATGTAATGTTTTTGGGGAGAGATTAATACTTCCCCGTGTATCCCATCTTTCCAACGTAGTAACACTCACAGTAGGAATTGACGGAGTTAATGGAACGCATGGAGATGATGAATCTGGACAAGATATTGTTGCAGACCAACGAGTATTAAGATATGGCGCATATACCCTCAATGTATATATAGGATTCTCTGCATCATGACATATTGTATATTTTGAATATATCCCCAGAACATTCGGATCAAAAAATACAGTATTAGGATCAGATTCAGGCGTTCGAATTACTATATTAGAATCATTGAGAATTGATTTATAGTCGGTTAAATAGTTCGATGAACCTCCGATATATCCAGTGTCAAAAAATATATCTTCTGAAGGCGGATAATACTCATGTATTGGAGGGGATCCCCTATAAAATACAAATCGATTCGGTATGAACCTCGAACTAACCGTAATATCAACGGATCCAGGCGTATCACGTAGATTAATCGGATAATCTCTATAAAATGGAATAGGTATCGCACGACCTTCAATTTCAAAATCTGCGGGACACGATCTTATAACGTCCGGAATCTCAGGATTGTTAAGATCCGTCCTAATAGATTGATATTTAATATTCTGGAATCCAGTATAATAATTAAACAAACTGGTTTCATATTCATTTTCAATTACAACCGTCCACCATTGTTCATGTCCTAGATTTATTTTACAAATATATCTTAAAATTAAATCTACATCTGAAAAATCAAAAAACTTATCGCCATTAATGTCATAATCAAACGGCAATTTATATACCGAAGTTGGATTCGTGCTTACGTTAAATTCTCCTGGTTCTACTGTACAAATAATTTGATTTTCATATAATGTTATCCTAGAATCGAAATGCACATCATAGTATGGAATCGGATCATCATATAATCCATTTCTCACGGATAAGTCATTGAAAATTGATCCTGTGGTTTTTAATATTACATCTCCCGTTCTATAAAATACATTCCCCAGTTGAACATTATCACTAAATTCATTAAAATTGTATACATAAGCATAACCCCTCACATTTCTGTAATTTGAAATTGATTGTGTAATCGTTCGCGTTGAATCTAAAAATAAACAAGGAGAACCAACTACAAGGGATTGTGTTGAAAGTGAAACTGCATGTCCATATACTGTATAAGGACGACCTTCCTCTTTTTTTCTACATAAGTTTTTAATACACGACCATGATCCACTAATATTTTTAAATAAGTAAACATAACCAAGCGTATTATTTAAATTTTTGGTGGATTCATCAAATAAAACAGTATTTAATGTTCCTGTTATATAACTTGCACTAAATGGGAAATTATATTTTAAAGATGACGCAACTAAATATTCTCCAAATATATCAACTCCATACCCAAATGTATTATTTTTAAAAATTGCTTCATTTTTATCATATACCCCATTGTATAATTTCTGAATCTGATTCCATTCATTGGAGGTATCACATTTTTGATATATAAAAACACATCCTCTTTTTCTTAAAGTCGATCCGTAATATTCATAATATTGAGATTCATTTGGACATCCAATTACAATATTATTCCCATAAATTGATAAACTTTTTCCAAAATTGTCATACGATTGAGGAGATGATTGACTTGGGTAAGCGTCCAAATATTGTAATTTATAATTAAAATCGTTGTCACCTGTAAATCTTTTTATCTCAGACCAACCAATGGACGAACTCTCAAATAAATATACAGTTCCTTTTGATGAATTTGATGAACTGTTTGCAATTATTAATCTCTTACTGTTAAGACTATCCATTTTAACCATTGATCCAAAATAATCCCCCGTAACACTATTGCTTCCTGTTAAAGAAGTTAAATACGACCATGTATTATTTGTTTTTGTATATAAAAATACTTCACCTTTATTATTAAAAGATTTATTTGCTCCAATTGATATTATGTTATTCCCAATTGAAACATCGCAGCCAAAACTCCCGCTTTCTCTTTTGTAAGAACTTGTTATGGTGAAATATGGTATTATATCAACGGTTGATAAATTATATATGTCAACATTTGACCCGGTAATAAAAACACTTGGATCTGAACATACGGGACATATGGAACATGTAAAAAATCGTGTGGCAACAGCCAAATCAGTATTATATATGGATAATGAGTTTCCATATTCATTTTCAATCTTAGTCACCGCACTATTATCTTCAAGATCATATTTAATATATTCTCCGTTTTCTAATAATAAATCATCATCTTGAGACAAGTTAAATATAGTCCCATCATCCTGATCCAATGATTTTTGTAAAGTAATATAATCTTCATACTCGTTTATAACAGAATTATATTTTTTAACGGAAACTTGACCCAGACTAAATTCTAATCCACGTTTAAATGATGGTGGTGATCCTATAGCTATATAATCACCATAAGCAACTAACTCATATCCATAATTTTCATTTCTTATAGTATAATTCATATGTTATGGAATTAATTTTACATTATAAACCGATGAACTATTTATATAAATTTCACTTAATGCGTCATCAATGCTTAATACAAAAGTGCCTCTGCTCCCAGAATATTGATTGTTGCGACTTCCTTCTCCATACTTAATGCCTGATAAATCCATTTTGCCTGATAAATCCACCGAGGCTGCAGTTTGATTCAGATATCCGTTCACTCCATTTACTGCCTTATTATACTGCCATGTCAGACCCTTAATATCATTATTATACGAGTTAAATATTGAGTTTATAAATGGATTTGTTGGATTTAAGGTCCCCTGATAATTCACATATGTGGCAGATCCGCTAGGGAACAACGTAGATCCGCTATTTACAAATACATCATCCGTCGTTGAACGTCCGCCCCCGGCCTCTATAGTTAAATATGCCTTAAGATATTTGGAACCTGTAACAAAATATGTACTTCTCGGGGAGTGTTCTGTCGGATACTGAATAAGGCCAGCGGATGCCCCAACGACGAATCGTGACGATGTTATATTCTTGTCAATTATATATTGTGTTGGGAAAGTAATGCCAATAGAACCTCCTGATCCACCATTACGATATTTTTGTCCTGATACCACAAGACATTTACTAAGATCGGTACCGCGACTATTACCACTAATACTACCTGTAATGGAGAAGAATGGTGCCATAAATGGAGATCCCATGCCTAAAGCTTCACCATGTTTTGCGGAAATTTTAGGACTTGTTTGAATGTTACCTGAGTTGACATCGTAAAATTTCCCTGTAGTAGTCGCTGTATCACTATGAAACCATTGCGTAGTTTCCCACGTACATCCCTCATGCAGTTCTATGTCTAAATCACGGAAATGCTGTGTTTCTGACTCCGGCTCGTGGAGTTTATAATAGAGAATTTGTATTTTATGAACTCCCTTTTTAAGAGGTATGTCATATGACATTTCCGTTCGAGGATATCCCTTGAAAAGCCAATAATCATATATGGTACTTTTAGAACTGGTAATTGTTGAATTGAATTGTGCCAAGGGCGATCCAACGATTTCCATATTTTTCAGTGCGTTACCAATAGCTGTATCGTCCACCTTGAGATCGTTTTCAGGTAATACCTCATCATCATTAATACGAACGATCACCTCGGTAAAATCCGTTCCATATACAGATTGGGAGATATTCGTATTGTCCCAATATAGCGAGGAAGTATCTAACGTGAAGGCTACCTTAAAAAGTTCATAAAATGTCACAGGGAACTTTCCCGTTTGTGATCCTGCTTGTATATGCAATTTAAGGCTACCGGTTTGGGTATGTATCTCAAAATAAGCCGTTTGTTCAATTTTATATGATGACGAATTCATATGATTTGGTATACGATTTTCCGCCGGTACAAGTTTTCGTCCTGAATATGTTTTAAAACCTGGCGTTACCGAAGTTTTACCAACGTATTGTGTGGCTAGGCTGCCCGTGATCAGTTCTTTAGATTTTGTTATATCAAATGTATAATGTGATGTTTGAAACGTCGAACGATGGGGGGATTGGTTGTTATCAAGTTGTATAGGATTACCCTTCGAGTCATAATATGAGACAAAGACCGGAAGAGATACTGTCTCATGAACCGGAAATACAGCCGTTCCTCCTCCCGGACCGGTCAATATCATCTTAACACTTTGCGAGATTTGTAAATTTGTAAATGAGGAAGAATTAAGTTGTGGATAGTTCTCTACTACTGTGGGCCAACTACCGGTCACATAAGGATCAACATATTTTCGAAGATTATAGTATGGACTTATAAAACTAGTCGTCATATATGTGGGTTCGTTGCACGTCTCATACACTGAGTTTGATACTATATATATAAAATTATCAATCGTCCATGTAAATTGTTTGTTGCCATAAAAGTTGGTACTTATTGGCTGTATTATAACATAATAATTTCCGATTAAGTTCGGTCTCGTTGAATTAGTATTATAAGTAATGCTGACATCCAAATTACTTGCGTCAATTGTTTTTGTGTTTCCATTTCTTAACTTAAATGACATAGAAGTTACCTTTATATCCACAATTTGATCTTTGAGTGGCTTTATTTTATATTTCTCAGAATTGTTAATGTAAAACATCCCTCCTTGATTTGACGCAGTGGCATGAATTGTTACGGGGGCCGAGCGAACTTCGAAGGTCTCATTCAATGTATCAGTTATAAAGTCCTCTGTATGTGTAATCGATACTTTGTAATTACCTATATTTTTTGGGCCGTGCCCTTTTTGGGATCCCGTTGTATAGGTTTCTGTGCCTGATTCTTTTCCGGAGCCATCATAATATGTAGCCTTTAAAGTTGAAGATAGGTTTGTAGTCTTCTCAAATGAGTCGGCCGTTAAAATGTCTTTTAGATTCCATGGAAACGAGTCGTATGTAAATACAAGCGACGACGTGGCTTCGAGATAAGAATCACGTCTTTTAGGTGTTAAAATAGACACCGTAATTGTTGGTTGTGTTACCAAATATTTATCCGAATGTGTTCCTGATATAGTATATGGAAAAGACGGCGTCACAGGATAATTATATCCGGGAGTATCCACACTTATTGTTCCTGTTGTAGGGACCTCTCCGGAACTTACCGTATCATAAATAAGAACTCCGTTCAATTTTTTGTTACCGTTGTTTAGATTAACAGTTGTTCCTAATCCTGTTTCCTGATCTTTCGCCGAAACATCTGTTATAGTTAAGGATCTTCGATATACGGTGAATGTTTGTGACGTTGATATGGATATAGCAGTGGGATCCTCCAGATTATTTGGAACGGTAGTAGCTGTAACGAGGACTGTTCCGAGTGAGGTGGCGGTCTGGGTTTTTACCAATAAAATTTTTTGATATCCCATTATTCCGGAAATTTCTGCAAGTGTGTGCCCAGGAGTAATTGTAAAATTTATTGGAAAATTATTTACGGTATCCTTTGCAACAGGAATAATTTCCCAAACATCTCCATAAGTTATATTTGAAATTGGATTAAATATTAAGTTGGATGCCTTACATAGTATAGTTGATGTACCATTCGCAGATTTCGATGAATATTGTTTATGAACTAAAGTCGCCTTTGCAGAATATATTCCAATCTCAATAGGATCTGACACGTGTTTTATGGGAGTATTTTTTGTATATTCAATTATATAAAAACCCGCCCTATTATTGTAGGATACAAGAACACCATCGACGTATACTTCAACATCATGTCTCATTCCATCATATGTATTTGTCACAGATGTAACTGTAAATGATGCATCAATTTTTTGGATATCAAATGTATCAGTTTGTGTTCCACAGTAAAATCCATCAAATATTTCAGAAAATACTGTATACGATCCAACATCTGTAGGGGGAGTATATTTCCCATCATACGTGGTTTCAACTGTTAATCCTGACGGAACAGTTGAAACACTTACGGATTTTGGAGTTCCATCATATTGAACACTCAAATTGAAATGATTTATACTAGCAGTGACACAATTATATCTTGGGTTTTGAATATCTGAAAATGTGCTTCCACTTATTTTTAAATTATTATTACCGTCGTCAATTACAGTAGTATATCCAATGGGTAAATCGTGATTAATTTCAACACTTAACGGTTCTATTTTTTCACCGAATTTATTTACAGGAACCGTAAATTCTGTTATTTCTTTTGTTAACGTTCTATTAATTCCAACAGGATTTAAAGATTCTAATCCAAACATTTGTGTAGGATTTTCGCTTTCTTTGTAATATAAATTTTTAGCGGTATTATAAACAAGAGATTGATAACTATCATCTATATTAACAGGATTAGTGTCTGGATTATAAAATACACTTTGAACAGGATAAAACGTGGAACCTGTTATTTCTTTTCCTATTTTAAATCGTAAAAAATCATCATCTTGTTGTTGATATGCAATTGAAGATGAAAATTGAGACAAATTTGTACCGTCATCATAATCTGGAAATGTTAAAAATAATGATCCACTTTCACTACCGTCTTGCCAACTTATTGAATTATCAAACCTTTGATTTTGAGAATTCCAAGATTTATTGGCGACAAATGGTGTGTATCGAATGTCATTTCTTTTTAACGATTTGATCATTTTAGAAATCTAATCTAACTTTTATTAAACACTCAGTATCAAACTTTTTTAGAACGGGGTGACTAGTTTTTGCTACTGCAACTAAATCGTTATTTTCATTATACAATCCGATCGAGGTTATATATGTTCTGGGATCGGTATAAAATTCGGAAAATCTTATTTTTCCATTACGAGGACTTAATACAAATGTCGGATTATTTGAATAGTTATACTCTAAATTTTTAACTCTCACAAAATAATATTTTGAAGGCAAATATTCAGATTTTCTTACTTGAAAATATCCATTAAAACATGATTTAATAGAATTATATAATTTTGTTTGATTTAATTGATATGAAGGTCCAGATGTTATTGTTGGTGATAACTCATTTCCTACCAATGATGAAATCGTGTATGTATTTAATATAATAATCCCACTTCTAGGAAATATTTTTCCAAGTCCCAAATATGGCATTATACCATTCTCGGTGTACGGTTTCGCAACTCCGTCCACAAGACTTCCACTGACAATATTATAACTATCAGAATTCTGATCGGGGGATGAATCATCTACAAAACTAAATATTCCGTTGGATCCTGATAAAGAAAACTGTATATTACCTTCATCCAATCTATCTTTAAATTTACTTGTAGCAAATGAAATTACATAAATACTGTCCGATGTCACAAACGTTGTTCGAGAACTTATAGGAAATGAAAATTTCTCCTCTGTTGGATTTAATAATATATTTCTATATTGTGAATATATAACCTGACTTGGAAATGCTCGAACCAAGCTAAAATCTGTATTAGAATTCCCAAGTCCATCGTAATTTCCATATGCAACTGAAAATGCTGGTTCACCCGCATAATATACGTCGGTATAATATAAACCATTTTTTAAATCGTTTATATTTGAACCTGTTGGCACAGTCTGATAGGGATTGGTATAAAAAGAAGATTGTAACGCACTCACATCTCCTCCAGGCCATAATGGAGACGATACTCTATTTATCTTTCCATTAATTTTATCAGTTTTATCAAATGGTTTAAATATCATAAAAATTAAACGGTTACGGTTATAGGAATAGTCACACTCCCACCACTTTCATTCCCAATAATTGTTAAAGATGTTGTAGTGGTACCGCCAACCCCAGGATTTACTAAAAACTTAAATTGTAATCCAATTACAACTTGAGATGTTTCAACAGATACTCCTGTAAAAGATGTAACTGTATTCGATACCGTATTTGACGTGACGTTTATTGTAGGAACTATTACTCCAATATTATTATTTGCCAATATAGCAGTATATCCCAAAGTAGTATTGTATGATGGAGTTGTACTCGGAGATATTATAGAATCTCCTGTAAATGTAGAATAAACATTTATATTAGTTATATTAAGAGATATCACAGGAATTGTAGTAACTCCTTGATTTAATGTTACCAATTTATATTTCATTACTTGAGTTTCGTCAAAGAATGCTTCTAAAATTGGAGTTTTTCTTATTGCAAAATCATTATAGTTAGATCCCTGTGGGTGATTTGGGTCATATAAACTATAATCAATTTCATCGTCGGCCAAAGCAAACGAAGTTATATTCAAATTTCCGTTTTGAGCCAACAACTCTCTTCCCTTTTTAGTTAACGTCGCATCGACTATGATTGTTTTATTATCTAGATATGCCATATGTATATATATAGTTTAAATTTACATTTTTTATTATTTTATATAACGAAAATACTTTGACTCAACGACAAACTCTGTGTCAAAACAGGAGAATACAATGAAAGATTCATATCTGTAGATGATGTTATTTCATATGGACCAATTATATTAGAGAATTCAGTATTTCTTGATTTTACATAAATTTGATCCGTATTAATGTTTAAACTGGAAATAGATGATAAATCACTATAAATAGACTTGATCCCATTAGATGAAACCTCATTCGATGACATTTGAGATTGAATACTGCCTTCTATAGGAGACGTTGAAATTTTATTTAAATAAATTTGAAATTTTTGAAGTGGTTTGTTCTTATAAGATGCATGTTGAAATGGATATATATTTGTTATAGATAACTGATCATCTGCTGTGATTATATATTCGTCGTCAATTTTTGATATAAACGGAGACTCATACATAACATACGTTGGATTACTCATATAACTCGATTCTATCGTAACGAGTTTTGTAATAGGCGTTGGATTAGGTGTTGGATTAGGTGTTGGATTAGGTGTTGGATTAGGTGTAGATTCCTTCGGATCAACCGATATTATTAATTGTTGTTGTGATGTACCTGAAACATTAGTTGCGAATAAAGTAACAGTGTGAATTCCAACAACGGATGTAATCCCCGAGATTTCTCCTGTCAATTTATTGATGCTTAAACCCGATGGTAGATTAAATGCATTATAAGATGTCACCACATTTGTAGCATTAATAACATATTTAAAAGATTCTCCTGATTTAACACTAACAACAACCTTATTATCAACAAACGTGGGCATAGGTTCTTGCCTACATTCAACGGAGGGGACTGAACATGAAATTTTAGCTTGCCATATCCCGTTTCCAATTGGTGAATATGCGCGGAGTGAGATTGTTTTATCCAATCCGTCATAACAAAACTTACCGACGATGGAATTAATATTGGAAATGGTTCCGCTATCAGAAGTATATTTTAACTTTCTCAATTCCTCGTTAAACCCAGAATCTCCCATCCACCCACTATCATACACTATAAGGTTAGATGGAATATCCCATGATGCCGGATTATACGGTAATTTTGAGTTAGGTTCAGCACGCGTTAGAGGAAGTCCTCTATAAATGACAAACCTACCAACAACTCTCTGGAATGTCAGCGCAAATTCATACGAGATAATTCCCTTGGGAACGTTTGTCATTGAATGATCAGTCCTTGTGGAAACGCCAAGCGACTCATGTATGCCTTTTTCACACAACACTGACGTGATCTCAGACGATACAACCGTGGGCACAATCTCATGCGGATCAATATTGATGGGAGTAATAACGGGAGGAGTAATAACAGGAGGAGTAATAACAGGAGGTGTTATAGATGGGAGTTCTACTGTAATAATAGTTGTTACATTAATTAATTGTGGTTTTAAGACTTCTATTTTTATAGTGTCATGATCCCATGAAGAGGTAGGAACTGAAATTACTTTGAATAACGGAATATAAATTGGATTCGACAGTTTATCATTACTATAAACTTCTTGGATCGCCTCTATCTTTCTCAGATAACACGTTTTCTTTTGATTATAATCGTAAAAGGGCGTATTACCCTGAATATATTGATTAAAATAATATTCATTTCCGTCTGATGATATATAACCATTATTTACATTATACTGTTTCGTATGAAAATCTAATTCTCGGATTTTAATTTCCGTACTATAATCATTTGTAGGAAAGACATCGCCCTCTAAACTACCGATTAAATTTATATTCGTATTATACGAAATATGTTCCTCTTTAAATACAGGTTTTAATGGAATTCTAGGTCTTTCTAAAAGAGAAGGTTCTACTAAAATTCCACTTATAAATTTAGTTCTTGCTGGAACAATATTTTTTATTGTATCAAATAATGAATTATCTACATAGTTCTTAAATATTGTTATAAATTCTTGATATAACACCTGTTCTCCATTAAATTTATAATAGTTTTCCCGAAGTGTATTTAATGATTTATACGATGACTCAAAAACATTGCCTGGATCGGCTATATAATCCATCACATTCAAATCACCGTAAAAATTTATAATGTCATCATCTTTTGTTTTAAATGGAGACACATAAACCCCCAATATATTTGAGTCAGGAGACATTTCATCAACATTTTTAGCCACACTTTGTATAGGAGATGCAAATGATGTAAGTGTTTGTTGAATTTTTCTTATTTTATTATTTTTTAATTTATTTGGACCATATTTAGAAACTATGATTGATTGAGGCAATTCTACAATTTCAAATTGATATGGATATATTGATTGTGAATATTGAATGCAATTTGATGATTGCGTGATCGAATTATAGGTAAAATTATACGCGGATGATGTTGTCGTTGGACTCACTTTACCCTCGGGAAAATCAGGGTATATAGGAACCACACCAGACGAACTTTGTAAATTTATAGGATAATCATAACTATATTTGAAATATAAATTATCCCATATATCAGAACTTTTGGTATTTCCGTAATAACTATAATTTTTACAATATTGTATAAAATCATAATCGGACACCGGATTGTCAATTAAATTTATTTTATCTAACAAGCCAGTGAAATCATTTGAACTGACACCGTTTCCAAAATACAAAAATCCATTCGATGAGTAATGTTCATTATATGTTCGTGTTAAAACAATACTTGATGCGTGACTAAATGATTCACGATCTCCATCATAAGATTTTAAAATTAAATCATATTTTGTGGGAAGATAATTTTCATCATTGGAAGAATCTAATAATGAAGATGCGTCATTTCTTCGAAGTAGAACATTAAAAAATGAGTCTTTATTAAAAACAGGAACATTTTCTATTGATAATATTTTATCTTGTATTTGAAATGTGACATCTCCGTATGTATTTCTTCGTCCTCTTTTTAATGACAATTTCCACACAGATACATCTGAACCAATTGAATCTTTATTTACCAAATTGATTGAATCATTTTGATTATAATCTTTGTTTAACTTAAATGTAAATTCCAATGTTTTTGAACCTGAATATGGAATTTTTAAAAATTCATTATTAGATTTGAACTTTGTAAAATAATATGTCTGATTATATAAATAACTAGTTTTCTTGTTTTTATAAACATCATTATTACCGAATTCTCTTATAGTCAAAACATTTGACGGAATGCCGTGACACGATAAGATTAAATTAATGCACTCTTGTGTTCCTTTGGTTTTATAAATTTGAGGCAAAGTATCCAAGATTCTTTTCCAAACAGTCTCAGTTTTATCTTTATAAGATAAAACATCTGACAGATATGCATTAACTTCATTTTTATTCGCAAAATCCGTTGAAGTGTTCCATCCAAATGTTTTTAACATGTAATAAACAAAATCAGAAACAAAATTATCACTGGATTCTGAATTATTTAAAATAGGAAATGATTTTATATAAGAATGTATATTATCAAAATGATGCCCTACCATTGTTAAAAATAACAAGTAATCCGAGTTACTTTCATCTTTTTTAATATTTTCCGGAGTATTATTGGTTAAACTGTCAACATTTTCAAGATCAAATTCTTCCGCATCCAATATATAATTATAATAATTTGAATTGACGTCTTTCAAATTTCCACTTATCAGATTTTGATTGTTATATAAATAAGATTCGAATCCATCAAATGAATTCAGAATTTCATTAATTTTTTGATTGTAATCTTCTATTTGATGTGAATATGACGATGATATTATAAGACTAGATGCGACAGATGCAGATACAGAACAGATGTTAATGTTAGAATTCAATATATTAATTGAATCTAATTTATTTTTAAATACTTTTGATCTAACTGCGGCGGAAGAAAATACTATAAAATTAGAGAAATCGGAATAATCAATATTTAAAGATTTTAATTTTTTAGTTATCGATATAAGAGATAAATCTCTATCAGTAACGTTATCCCCTAATGAAGAAATATTATTGATAGAATTCTTTTCAGAGTTTATCATGGGGATTGAAAAATCAGTACCTGAAATTTTAAAATTACTGTCGTCTGGCTTTCTTATTAAAATTACAGTTTGAACAATTGGGGCGATACTGACATTTGAAATCCAACATAATGTTTTAACATCAAATTCACTTGAAAGAGGAGAATCTAATTTTACTAATAATTCTATATGTTTATCGTCCGTTTCATTTTGGTTAGAATATGAATGATCTAGACATCGTACAATAACACCATTTCCAAAATTCAAAGCATTTTTATAATATGAATAAAATTTATTTACAAATACACTTTGGATCAATGTTATAATTTGTTTAACATAAGATTCATAAACTATATTAGAAACTATTTGTAAATTCGATGCTAATTCTAAATCAAAAATATTAAGTATTGATAATTGCGTTAAATATTCTCTTTCAACTATATACTTTATTTGTTGAAACAACTCATCAAATGACACTATATTTTTTGAATATGTATATAACCAATATTTTATATAATTATTTATACCAAATAGGTTTTTAACAATGAGTTGATTTAATAAATTTAATTTAAGTTCAGTATCGCCATTGTATATACCGTTTATGAATCTAATAACATCTTCATCAGATTGAAATCCAAATGAGTTTTTAAAAAATGCAATTTGATCAGGAAATTCAACCGAATAATTTTTATAAATTTGATCACAATTAAATTTTGATGTAGCAGTCACCATCAATTCAACGATGTCTTCAATCAATATCATTTTTCGTGCAAACGATTCAAAATTTAAATTTTCATAAAAAATATTATTATCATTTGATCTTTTTACGAATGACGGAATGAGTTTCAACTCAGTTCTGGAAGGAGATATTTCTGAAATTATAAGGGGATATTCCTGTCTGCCAGCGACGTTTCGTAAGAAATTATAAGAAACTATATGTTGCCCATCAAATATATTAGATGATGATAGGTCGGATTGAATATCAACCAGAAAATTATTATTGTAACTAATGTAGTCTGTTTTAACTTTTCTGTAATTATAAGTTATAGACGTTTCATCAACATCCTTATACATTCCAACTTCAGATAAATATTTTATGGATGGTTTTTTAATTAATAAGCCGTTTTGTTCTCCAATGGTATTGAAATACGAAAATTCAATTAAATCTCTCGATGATTTACCAAAAAATAAATCGGGAGAATTTGTATTTTGACCATATACCATGACATCCGCCTCTGAAAAATAAGACGATGTGTTAAAACTACTTGTAAAATTACTTACCAGTGGATACGGAAATCTCATATTATTATGGTGGGGTCAATTGCGAAATAATATCATTAAGTTTTGTATAAGCATCATCTCTTTCGGACTTAAGTTGTAGAATTGCATATTCCAATTCCGCAAGAGATTCCGGCGCTATAGTAATTCCGTTGGCAGAAATATTCAGACTGCCACTTGATCGTAATATAGATTCCACAAAATTCGTTGATGTATTCACATTAGTGTCGATCGGAACTTTTACCATTGGAATGAATTCTTCAAATCCTGATAAATTTATAGCTTCAATTCTATTTACATCATACGAATAATCATATAAACCAACATTTAAATATTTCGTTTCAAAACTAGGTTTATTATCATCGACAATGAAATTTCCTACACGATCTAATTCATATGTATACGTCCCATTTAAAATAAATTGATTTAACTGTTGCTGATACATATTATCTTGTTATTGTAAATACATTCCCATTGTCAAAAATTTTTGTTTCACCATCTATCACAGTCTTTATTAATATTCTATAATACCGTTCTACTGGTAAATTTGTGGTGTCTAAATTAAAATAATGAATGTTTCCGTCACAACTCAATTTAGTATATTCATCAAAATCCAAAACCACATTTTCACTGCTGTTATCTTTTATAGAAAAGTATGTTTCCTCCGGCAATAAGTTAGAATTTAAATATTGAGATTGTTGATATCCTTTTATAAAATTCTTTAATGGAGACTTCTCTCTAGCAAACACATTTATTCTTACAACCGATCCAAATTTATAATTCCTATTCAAATTTTTAACAACAACTGTATATGGATTAAACGTATTTAATGGAATCAAACTCCCCGTTATATATTCACTGTCATAATACGAAATATCCAAATAAGGAGAATAAATTGTATTGCTTTCTTTGCTAAAGAATTTAATTGTTCCGTTAACACTATCCACAGTTGATAATTCCAATGACGTCAATAATATTAATCCTTCATTTGGCACACATCCACATATCCACCCCTTAACAATATTCGTCACATCCATATTAATGTCAGATGTTTGATAATTAAATGATTGTGAAGATATCAAAGAACTGCCCGTCATGATATTACAAAATATAGATTCGAATCTTTGATTTAAACTAGCGACCACACTCGCAGATGTAGATGTTTTAACCGATTCAATACCGTTATTAATATATGAAATAACACTCGATGAGAAATAATTCAAAATACTAGAAGAAAATGAATTATTTGATATTTTAATAGAACTTGATATTAATGACGACGAGACACTTGAACTTAAATAAGATAAGAATTCTTTATTTAATAAACTGGCAGATATACTAGACGTTTGTTCTGTTAAAGAACATGAACATTCACTTGAACTATACCAATAATTTGATGTCAAATCCGATAAAAGATTTGTATAAAATCCATTATATACATTGTAGTCGTATGACGAAGATATACTCGATGAAATACTAGAAGTAACTAAATTATTTATTATAGTATATAATTGAGAATAAATTGTTGACGGAGCAACACTGCTTGATAATGAACGTATATATTGATATGATTCTGTTGTATAGGTTTTTAAAGATGATGAACTCTCTACCAAATTTAAAATGCTGGACGATAAATTTCCTAAAAATAATATACTAGATGTATAATCTGTATTATATACACTACTACTTACAGTATTATTTAATACTGAATTATATAATGAGGATAATGATTGTGAAATACTTGCCGATGTAGAATTATAGGTTGTTGTTGCAAAATTATTAATAAATATATAATTTTGATCTGCGTTAGAACTTGATAGTAACGATGATGATACAACTGAATTTAAACTTCCGGATAATAATGATAGAAAACTAGACGTTAAATTACTTTGTAAACTAGAAGAATATTGTGTTTCAAATGTTGGAATTGAACTTGCAGTATTAAAAAATGAAGTTTTAATACTCGACGTAGGTTGTTTATATGTAGTTGGAACAGAATAAAACCACGTGCCACCTTCATTTTTAAATGATGCAGATGAAAAACTCTCTGATATCAAATAATTACTAGATGAGATATATGATTTAGCAGATCCTGTTCCATACCAATAATCTTGGACAGTCGATGAATCGGTTTTGTAATTCCAACTGGCTCCAATGGTGTCACCGCCATATGCGTATCTTCCGACCCCCATTGACCAACTGTGACTTACAGGATATGAATATATTGTATAATTTAAAGGAACCTGAGTTGTTTCCGTAGCCTTTAATTTTAAATAAAATTTTATATTATTAGTATCAACATCACCATCTATAATAGATTTTGAAATTGATGATAAATCAAATTTTAATAAAATTCTACTTAACTCCGGATTATTAACATAACTATAGTATGGTTGGTATACATCCGCAGTTCCATTTAATTGTCCATTTAAAGATCCATTAAATTTATACAATGTTCCACTTGCATAACAAAATGAACCCGTGAACGATCCACGTAATAACCGTCCATCTGTAGTAGACCCGCTAAAATGTCCATTTGCGGCGGAATAATTTGTTTCCGTATACGGTCCCCCATTGTATGAACCAGAATATATTCCGTCATAAGAGGATGCGCTAAAATATGAAGATGCGGAAATATAAATTTGGTGTGGTGTGTCTTTTCCTGACATTCCTCCTATTATAGATCCTGAATAATTCATTAAAGACTGACTATAATACCCTATGAAGGGTAAGGTTGTATATGAATTTAAAATTCTAGTAAGTTGTGGAATAGATTTTAATTCCAAAATTTCATCAATTCCAAAATTTTTATTAACATACGAAGTTTCATTCGTAATATACGTATCTTTTTCTGGATATACAAATATATGCATATTACATTACATCTCCTTTAATATCTACGTCTGGGTATTTTACTTCAAATATACACGGATCTAACGAAGGATATATTATTTTGTTTTTAGTTGCGCCATTAATATCATATTGATGGGGTGAATAATTTCCGTCTGCCATACTGAGGTTATATATTTCCAATTGAGAAATTGATTGAACACCATCAACCCTTGCAATTTCAAGTTCAAGTTGGCTTAAATTTATAGGTTGTGAAAATCCCCATTTTTCTATATCAAAAAATTCGCTAACCTTCTGATTACAATAATTCAAGACGTTTCTTTTATTATAATTGTTATAAATTATAATTTTATAATTAACGCCAATGTTTATGATATATCCATCTATAACATTAATACCGTCCGTTAGAAGTCTATACTTGGATAAATATTGTTTTAAATTATAAGTTAAAGCATCGTTAATTTGAGTCAAATGTTTCTGAGAATCATAAGATAAGACATATAAATTAATGGAAAATGGATTACTAATGTCATAATTTATTTTTCTGAAATAATTTTCTACCGCATTTGTTGTTCCTGTGGCATTATTATTATTATCCACAAATCCACTTACATTTTTTTGTAAATTAAAGTTTAAGTCTGTATCTGATTTTACATATGCCTTTGCAACACTTCCAAATCTAGATGGCATAGACAAAGATCGAACTACGTAATCGTCTTTAGTAACGGCTCTATTTTGAGAAACAAACATCGAAATCGCATTTTGTCTAATTTCTTCTATACTTTCCTCTCCCTTACCGCCAGTTGCTGATACAAAATTATTAACTCTTAATGATTGAATCATTGTATTAAACAAATTTTGTTCAACTGGATCGAACGATGATCCATCATTCAATAATTCATACGAATTAATTCGTATTATTTCATTTACATTACAATTTGATAATAAACCTCCTCCAATAATATACGTGATTGTTAATGTTGTATTAGATGGTGATACACCGTAAGTATTTGTTTTTAAAAAGTTACTACTATCCAAAGAAATATCAATATTGGATATATTTGACAACCCTATACCAATTATATTTGAATTTGGATATATTATTTCATCAACCGAATTATCTAAATTAGCACCAAATTCCAAATATGTAGTATTATTGGCGGTAACGTTTCTTACAAATTTTCGGGAGGTTTTAAGTGATTTCATTATCTTAGGAACCTCGGTTTTATATATATAAAATTCTCCGTCATTTGTTTCTATATTATCTATATCCGTAAATACAACATCTTGTGCTAAATAATCTACCTCATACCACTTATTATTATTTTCATCTTTTACTTCTACAATATCTAAAACATTCGTTTCTTCAAATTCTACTTTATAAAACGGAATAGATGTCCCAACCGCCACAGTTTTTACAACCAATTCTCCAGCAAAAGCATTCACAATTTTTCTCAATAAAAAGAACTGTGGAACTCCAAAAGAATCTCTAGAATAGACGGTTGCCTCTCTCGGTGAAAATTTAGTATCAACCGAAAAATCTACCGGTTCATTAGTTAAAAATTTTTGTCCAGACGTATTTTCAAATTGAGCATATTGTTTTAAAGATATTGCATATTTGTCATCTGGGATATAATCCCCATCCTTTATTTTAGATGGAATTAATTGAAAAAGTTCTACTTGTGTAATAGATGATTTAGATGCATATGATCTATATCCCAAATATTTAGATAAAGTTAATACATTTTTACGTTCTTCAGCAAACGGAAGAAGGCTTTCTTTAAATTGATAATCAATATAATAAGACAAAACATCCCCAACATATGCCGCTTGCTCAATAAACATCGTTCCTGGAGATGCATCACTGAAATCCTGATAACTTCTTGGATAGTAACTTTTAGCAAAATCAATCAATCCCTGTTTAAAAGAATTAAAATCTCTATTAAGATACTTAACATCTTTATTCAACGGTTGAAATGACTTTTGTATAATATCTGGCATATAAATTATATATTATTGGTAGTTGTAAACGAAAAACTACTGGTTTCTTTGTTATATGTAAATTGAACTTTCACTCTTGCTATATAATTATTAATATCATTACTCTTTCCGTCAGAAGAAATATCCAAAAATACTTTATTAACAAAAACCGTTGGAAACCATGTATTAATATCCTCTTTAATTATATTTTTTATTATTTCCTCAAAATCATCGGTCTTTTGTTCAAATAGAAAATTATATAATTTTGTTCCAAATTGAGGATTGAATCTACGTTCATATGGTCGGGTGGTAAAAAAATTAAACAAATTAGATCGAATCTGTGTTATAGAATCATACGATTGTTGAAAATATCCATTATTTCCCCGTTGTAATGGTAGAGTTAATCCTATAGTAGTAGTCATAATTATTCTGAAGATACCAGATCTGATGAAATATTACCTGATTTTCTCTTTTTATCCACAGCATTCATTAAAGATCTAAAATCTTTATTTATAATATTCAAGACCTTTGACTGCTCTTCATTGACAGGAATTATAGGCTCCTGAATAGATTCATTTAGAAATGAAGTCGAATCCTTTGATGTTGACATGTTATGAGAATACCCCACACGAGGACCTTCTTTTGGATGACCGCCTACAGTTTCATTTAAGACTGTATTTAATAATTCATTATTTGTATATTTTTTAAATGGTTTAGGTGGTGTTGGTTGAACAGACTTCACATCAACCGTCGGTTCGGATTTAGAATTTTCATGTATATTAACTCGGGTATTATTGGATAATATTTCTGTCAATATTTGAGGTATCATGGCAGGCAAGATTCTTTTTAATTCTTCTTGTATAATGCCTGTTATTATAGATTTTAGTTCGGTGGTCTTCATACTGTATAATTATCAAATCAAATTAGATTAATCATCATGTAATTTAAACATTTGTTGTAGGTTTTTTTGGCAGACTACACGGTAAAGAAAAATATGGCGGTTTTGGTATTTTAGGCAAGTTTGGAAGCAAATCTTTAAGCTTAGGTAACGTGATTGGTTCATTTAACCAAAGTTTAACTTGTGCTTTAAGATCTGGAATAATATTTTTCAACGCTCCTGCTGTAGGAACAGCAGGACATTTACCCCACTCCAGTCCCGTTGCTTTTTCCAATTCATTTTTTACAATATTATTTAGATTTACAGACGACAAGTTTGGAACTCCGGGTAAGCCAGGAATATTAGGGATCGATAAATCTGGAACTTTTGGTATAAATTGAATAGCCCGATTCACTAATTCTTGTTTACTTGGTAACTTCAAAGACGGCATATTAGGAAGTTTAGGACACGGCAGTATATCTAACGAAGAAAGTTGAAACTTAAGACAATCAACCAACGGTTTTTTATATTCTAATCCAGATACGGTTTTTGTAGGATCTCCCGAATTTGGAAGAAACGAATTAATATTTGTGAGGGACTTAGCTGAATCAGCAATTCCACTCAACGGATTTGATATATTAAGTGAAGGTGGTGTAGATAGTATTGGCATATAGTTTTATGTGTTATATAAATTTCTTAAAAATTTCCGGAGGATTAGGTCGTCGTACATTACTAAATGGAGCGGATTTGAATCCCCCTGGAACTCCTGTTCCCGTGTGAGGATTTATAACAGTATTAATTAATAAAGAGGAATACATACCTGGTGCATATCCTCCGCCTGTCAAGAACACCCTTTTACTAAGAATTATCCCAAGAGAATCCCTTAATTTTTGAAGTGCCAATTGTTCCTTCGGTATTTCCGTGTCAGTAGGAACCGCATTTAGTGAATTTACAGGAACCGCATTTAAAGTAGGATCTGTTCCCAATGTTTTAATCGTGTCAATGCTTTTAGGACTTGCCATGCTTGTTAATGCCGCAGCTGTTCCGTCGTCGGCTCCAATCGTTATACCATCTTGTGTAAACGGAGGAACTGCATTTTGCGTTATTGGAGGAATCGCATCTCCGGTCATGCCAGAACCTCCGCCAGGATGAACGTGTGGATGGGGATGAATATGTGGATCCGGATGAATATGTGGATGGGTATGAACGTGCGGATGTGGATGTATGTGGTTGTGTCCGTGTTTATGATCTAATAATAAATTACACAAATCAAATAACCAATCAACCAAGGTTTGTCCAAGAACGGCGGGTTCATTCGTTTGATTGTACTCACCCAAAAATATTACAGGAGAATTCAACACTGTTTTTGTATTTGATGTTATTACTATTTGATTTTCAGCATCAACGGTATACTCACTATCCGTAACTATTGAATATCTTTTTTTACTAAAATGAAAAGTTTCTGCCGCTTTACTGCTAAATATTAATCTATCGCTATTTATGACTATTTGATCTCCCATCAATTTACTTGGAAAAACAAATTTACTGGCATTCTTTGGACTAAATTGAGAAATTTCTTCTGGACACGAATCCGGAGATTGAAATATTCGTTTATTTACAGTAGGTTTAAACTGAGACGTTGTTAATCCTGACGTAATATGAATTGATGATCCATCAAGGTTAATATCTTCGTTGACAAATCCCCCAGGATTAGATTCTGTAGGAATGTTTTTAATAGTTCTTTGTCTATTCCTAATCAAAATCATCGGATTACCTCCACCCGATGGTTTATTTGTATATGGATTTTTTACGTCATAATGATAGTCTCTATACGATTTGTCACCAACATCATTATCCCTATTTGAATCATATGCGGAGAATCGAATCGATTGTCCAAATCTACTTTCGATTGTCGTATCCCCCTCATATCTTTTGATTGATTTTATATTTTTATTTGACAGAAAATATCTACCCAATGCTCCCTTATCATCATTAGTCGCATATTTTGTTGAAATCAATATAGATTCCGGACCTTGATATGGTTTTTTAATTTCATTAGGATTTACCCGTTTTTCTACATTGAATTTTGAAGGGCCAGATATTCTCTCCTTTGAGAAATCCGCACTGTGATTTAAAAATCCATTTGGAACAAATAATTTTTTAGAATAATATAATTTTTTAAAATATTTTCCTACAATAACAACCTCATTAACAAGAGGATACTCTACTATACCAGTATTCTCCATTGGGATAGCCCAATTGTTTATATCGTCTTTGTTAACACCATACAAAGATACGAGTGGTCTAACTAAAATTCGCCCTATCCATGAATAATCTATAGAATCATCATCAACAGGGTTACCCTCAAAGTCATCAGGAGATACGACCTTATTTAATTTTACAATTTTGGTTTTAAATATAGGATGATCCTCATCCGTAATTACATCCAATACAACAGCGGGTTCTAATTCATAAAAATGTTTATTTATATCCGTATACATATTTTATTTTTTAGTAAATTCTATCGGGGTATTTAATTCCTTCGTTATTTTATCAGCTTCTTCCATTAATTGTTTGCGTTCGTCGTCTGATAAAGCAAAACCAAATTCATTTTCTCCGGACTGAGACGATGAACCTATTAATCTTTGAATTATTGCAGCAAGTTTTACTAATTGTTCGTCATTTCTAACTCCAACATCCAAATAGTCTTTAATTAATGGAACAATAACGATCGCATCATTCGCTGTTTTTATCATACCTCTGAGATCCGAAATCAAAATATCAATTTGATTACGTTTATCATCAGAATTAATTACGATATCTTTTAATACAGAAGAATATTTTTTACCCTTATATAATTCAAAATCGAGATCCATATCTTATATATATGGGTAAATCTCAATTTTATTTGTATAAATCCACCCTTAATGCACCTCTATTTAAATACGATTTGGTTATAATTCGTTGATAATGTTTCATTTTATTTATAACTTTAGTTATTTGTTGAGTTTTACATGAACTTATCTCACGGATATATAAATAAAGAGATTTTTTGTTAAAACAATCTATCCTATTTCCATTTCTGAATAATTCAACAACTGCATTGGCAATTCCTAAATCTCTCTTTTTTGTAAATATTTTATGTATATTCTTTTCCCAATAATCAATCATTAACTTCATAAATTCAGACATTTCTATATTTTTATGATACGGATCTTCTGTTTGTAAACAGATAGTTGATTCATCAGGTGTATCTGAAATGCTAATACTAACATGTTGGTTAAATTTCTTATAATTTCCATTATTGTGGAATATTAAATAATTTTTGGCCACAATACTAAAATAACTAAATGCTTTGCCTTTTCCCTTTTCAAATTTATGCATGTTGGCAACCAAATGAGAAACGGTTTCCTTTTTAATTTCGGATGGGCTAGTATCAAAATAAGTAAATTTAAATGTATTGAAAATATTCTCAACCAATTTGTCAAACGCAGTTTTTATATTATTTTCATAAATATCATTGCGAACATTTTGATCATCGGACTCGTTATATAAAATTATATGTTTCTCGGTATCTTCCGTAAAATACATTTTAGTGACTGATGGTTTTCTGGCTTTTCTCTTTTTAATAGGTTTGGTTTCTTTAACCGAACATGCTATAGGATCAATTTCTTTTTTTAGAACAACAGGCAATTTATTTTTGACTTTAATCTTTTTAGATTTTGGTAATAAATTTCCTATTTTTTTAACTGATTTCAACTTTTTAACCATCTTTAATTTTTTAATTTTTTTCATTCAGTTCTTTTGTCAAGCTTTTCTATCAACTTTATAATCTCAGAAAAAACAAAACCTACTTCATCATCTTTTTGAAAAATTTCCTGATCGTCTATTTCTTTTAATTTTTGAAGAGTATTCGTAGTATATTGTTTATACTCAATTATCCAACGGGAAAACGTTTCTATTTTTTCATACAACCGATCGATCGATATCGCAAAATATATATTTATGCAAATCGATATTGTCAACAACACACTTAATATTATCATAATTTATTCCTCATTATAATCGTCGGACTTAGATTCGTCCAAATATTCTTCGAGATATGATATCGCGTCGTCTACGAGATACCAATCTTCGGTTTTATATGATGACTTTAACAAATTCAAAACTTCCCTTATATCAGATTGATCCATAATTATATTGATATCTAAATATAGTATTTAAAAACAAAAAAACAATAAAATATTTTATTTTATTTTAATTTAAAAAGAAAAATATCCCTTCAATCCATCTGGATTTTGATTTACTTCCTTAATTACTTCTCTAATTACTTCTTTCTCAACCGGTACTTCCTTAATTACTTCTCTAATTACTTCTTTCTCAACCGGAACCTCCACAATTTCTTTTTCATAAAATATACGTGTATCATTTTCTTTTTTAAAAATATTACTTTCATTATGTTTTACATCTAATTCATTTTTTGAAGACAATGTTGTTGTATATGCTAATAATAAACAAATAGCAAGGGGATCAAATACGGAAATTAATGATATAATAAACCATTTCACTACTTTATTTAACTCCATACCGAATTCATCTGCGATAAATTGAAATGTTTGAATATCTTTTTTAGAGCCATTTTGAATTTTTAAATCTGTGATCTGTTTATCAAATGATTGAAGTTCATCAATGCTTTTTTGAATCTTTAAATTCTCGGATTCAATATCTTTTTGACTTTGTTCTATAAATTCTCCAGTTTGTTGTTGAATTTGTCGTAACTGTATTGGATTTCTAGCAATAAGATTATTAGTCATGCTCTCATTTAATCTTGATTCTTGACTGTTACGTAAAATTATAATATTTTCAATTCTCTTTTTAGACGTGTCAATTTTATCTTGAGAATATTTCTTTTGACTTTCAATAACTTCTATTTTTTGATTGGATAGTTTGGTTTCTAATGCAGATTGTTGATATGCACTTGTCAAATAACCAAAAATCCCGGCGCTGGTTATTAACATCAATATTAAAACTGAAAAAATTAGATACGTTTTTAAGAAAAATTGAGATCTTTTCCAATATCTATATAAAAAACTTGTGGCAACCAATTTTCCAATTTCAAGAGAACTTGCCATTATCATTGCAGCAATGGAAGAACCACTAAATAACATTCCTATACCGATTATACTAAAAAATGCGGCGCAACTTGCAATAAAAAGAGATGATAACCCAACAAGTCTCTCGAAGTTAATCAAATTTTTCATATTTTTTATATGTAGATAAAATATAACCCCTCTCACGTATATAACATAAGAGGGGTATTATATAAATATATAACTAATTATTTAATCATAACTTTTCTTACTTCGGGAATCACAGGTTTTACTTTATTTAGAATGATTTTAAGAATGCCGTTCTCAAATGAAGCATCAACTGTGTCTTTTTCTATATTTTCTCCCAAAGTAAAAGATCTACGAAAACTAGATCGTTTTAATTCTCTCCTAATATATTTTCCGTCATTGGAATCTGTGACATTTTTACTCTTTCCTCCGCTAATGGTAAGAACATTCTGTTCTATCTGAACATTTACATCTTGTTTATTTAACCCAGGAACCTCTGCTTCTATAACTACCTTATCACTATAATCAATAACATCCACTCTTGGATATGATCCTTTTTCAAAGAAATCAACACCGAAATCTTGACTGAAATTAGGAGCGTTTGCTTTGAAAAATTCGTCGAAGATTTGATCAAACGGAGTTAAAAATTCATCACGATGAATTGTACGAAATACCGGATTATTTTGATATTTTATCACTGACATATATACTTTCCTTTCTTAAATAGTCTATTTAGACCCATTTTCATGTATTCTTTTAAAGACATACAAGAATAACCATTTTGATTATCTAAGATATATATTATCAAAAATTAATTTCTTCAATATTATTTGGAATTATCGTAAACGTCTTATGTCTTTGTCCTATGAGCATCTTACTGCCATTCTATTATAATTTTTCCATTTGAACCATTTCCTCCATTTACAGTTGTAGTAGTTGCAAATGAACTTGCTCCACCGCCACCACCACCAGGAAATTCTCCATTAATCCCATACCAAGAAGATGTTAAAACCACTGAATGTGATATACTTGTATTTAAATTTCCACCGGCACCACCTAAATAACACATACCACCTGCCGATCCAGAAACCTCCTCAGAAGTATATCCATCTTCGCCGCTTATAATAAAACTCCCAGAACACATCGATCCCTTTCCGCCGGAACCACTGTTTGGAGTTGTTACACCGCCCTCCGCTCCGTATCCGCCATCGGCCAATACAATTAATGTGCTTGACGTTAAATATATATAAGAATCTTCTCCGTTAAGACCCCCACTTCCAAATACTGAAGGCGTTCCAAGAGAGCCTGTTCCACCCACACCACCACGACCAACATAGATAGTTAAGACGTCTGAAGAAGCCGTTGGTAACGTATAATAAGACTGAACATATGCGCCTCCTCCTCCTCCAGATCCACCAACTGCACTTCCAAGTGAGGTTCCTCCACCACCACCGCCGCCAGCTCCAATTGCTGTAACTCTTAATTGTAACGAAGATGTGGTTGGGGACGGACTATATGCATTCTGCAAATTATTCTTAAATCTAAAATAATGTCTTCCAGGCAAAGAAAATTCAACTCTTCTAGTAGGAGTAAAACTCAAAATACTTGACGTCGATGAATAGGAAGACGAGATAGATACATTTGAATAAGTAGAAATACTACTTGTATTTGAATACAATGAATTTATTGAATTGATTGAATAATCGGACGTCAATGCATGTGATGATGATATATTATAACTCGAACTATATGAAGTTAATGAATAACTAGAAGTCGTCGAATAACTTGAAGTATTTGAAAAAGATCCAGATACGGAATAACTTGACATCTCTGAAAAAGATGATGTTGTAGAAAAATTAGAATTATCAGATTGTCTTGCGTGAGATGATGACACTGAAACACTTGACGATGGAGAATATGCCGAACTTAATGCCGCAATTGCAAATAATGTATAAGATGATGTGTGGGAAAATATCGCCACATCTACATAACTACTGGACACGGAATATAAAGATGATAGAGAGAAACTTGCGGTATTACTAAATATGGAAACGATTGCATATGACGCAGTTGAATTGTTGGGGTATTGTAATGATTGTGCCACCGAAGATGTATTCGACGTCAACGTCGTTGCAGCTAAGATAGCATAAGATGATGTAGAATTATTGGGGTATAATAAAGATTGGGCTGTTGCCGATATCGAAGAAGTTGAAGACACTCCTGTTAAATTACCATATATGGATCCTGATACATTTCCAACCAAATTGCCTTTAAAAGAACCTGTAAAACTACCTGTGGATGTAGCCTGAATCACATCCGAGACCGAGGTTCTAAATGTGTCCATTGAACTACTTTGGACAATGGGAAAAAAATCATTACTAATCAACTGTCCAGGATATGATGGTAAATCACTTATTTTTGGCATACTATTATATATATTGAAATTAATTTAAAATAATTAACATTTGACGGATATTGTTGTCGGCGGTGCCTCATCTGACGATCCGCTGATATTCGCAGGTATCGCAAATGCTATAAATGAAAATATGCAATTTTGCACAAGATAGGAGTCAACAGGATTTGCTAAATCACATTTTAAATATCTTTTCTTTTTCCATGCTCCACCTGACCATTTCGTCGTTCCATATTTAATACCGTGTACATTTATAATCCCACTTGAATTGGAACACGATGTTCCCCAACACGTTACATTTATACGTTGACTTACTCCTGTTCCAATTAAATCTAAATTGTGTTGCCAATTTATATACGCATCTGGCAAATTTGAACTCATCGGAGCACAATCTGCTTTAACTAACACAGTTTTAGTTTCAGGAACAGCTTTATTATATTTAATTAAAAATCTAGATCCACCATGATCGCTTGATTTTTTTATAAATTCAATTCTTGAAACATTATTCCACGTCAAAGGTATAATATTTAAAGAACTGTCTAACTTAAATGAACAATATGCAAAAACATCATAATTTTCTATCAAAATTACTTTGGAATTAAATGTGGTATAAGAATAAAGAGCTTCATTTGATAAAGACGATTTGGTGGAATGATCTGAATTATCACTTATATAAGAATTTTGTACGATAGTTGTGTTAGTATCACGCAATCTCTCGGCAAAATCTGAAATAATGCTTTTATTACTAAATTTAGAATGAAATACAATTCCACTATCAGAATGTACATTCACAAATTTTGTTTTTTTAGATAAACTAGAAGACTCCGCAATGATCGATTCATTAGATGTATTTGAGATGTCTGTAATCGAGTTATAAAAGACATATGATGATGTATCTGATGATCTGGACCTGTCTGAAAATGATGATGATATTGAAAATGATGAATAATCAACTTTACTACATGAAAATGAATTTATCGAATATGAAGATGTTCCATTTTGTGACGATGAAATTAAATTATTTGTAGACAATGAATTGCTACTTGTGATTGATAACGATGATGAATCTGATGCACCTGTAAAAACTCCATAAAAATTTCCTAAATATGATCCTGTTTTAAAAGTATTTTCTATGTTAGATGATGTGATTAAATAATTGGTGAAGTTTTCTAGATTAATAGTCTTCGTCTCTGTAAGATTAATACTATTTGTAATGTCTGTAATTATAATACGATCTTCACCGAACATTGATGATGGAAATAATCTTTTTAAATTTGTAATTTGATATGACATACATTATCGTAGTTTTGTACACGCCTCCATTAAACTTGCTTCATCAAACGTTTCAACAGACGGAATCATCTCAGGAATAGATTTTCCTATTGTATTTGCGCATACTATAATTGAAACGTTTGCACCGTCCATCATTCCCCTCTGGGCACCCGACGAATCTCCGTCTTCTGTTACTCTTCCAACTCGTAGAGAAATCCCAAATTTATCTTTACCTATTGGGAATGCATACGATCGGAAAAAATATGACGTTGGAGAATATACTGGAAATCTAGACAAACATATCTCTCCAACTACCGCTGGGACTTTATTACGAGAATCAGGATCACTGGGAGGACTAAAATATGATCCTGTAAATGTAATGATATTGCTACCATTATACCCAAGTCCTATTCCGGGTTCTGCAATATTCTTATATTGATTTATTACAAACGTATAAATAGGAGCAACGATCTTACCTCCCTCCAAATCAAACACGGCATCACTAAGAATAACGTCGAAATTTACATACGCAAATACCGTATTATCGTTGTTCGCCGCATAAGAAGAAAATTTAGAATGGGGAACAAAATCTATATAGTCGGACGTTTGAGAATGATCTGATAAAGATGATGACACTGATCTATATGCCTTAGAATCATTTATTTCAAATGATTTTATTAATGCGGGATCATTTTCATAATCAGAGGTTGTTTTTATTGGAATAGTTGCATTAGAAATAATTTCATAACCAAGTGAGGATGTAAGAGAATAGTCGGATATTATCGATTTATATACCTCGGTATTGATTAAATCATCATATATTAAGAAGTCAGATGAGTCTGAATATTTAGAAACTTTAGAAATTGAAGAAGTCAGACTATTACTAGATGTTGCATAAATTAATGTATTAACATATGATGATGTATCACTGTAATATGATTGAGATGAATATGATGATGATAACGAATTACTAGATGTAATTGAATTAAATGATACATCGGTTTGTAAAGAATATGACGAGGTTGAAATATTTGGATAATTTAAAAAATTAGAATCGTGTGAATATAAAGATAAAATTGAAGACGTACAATTGGTTGAAGATCCAATGTGATTTCCCACAAACTGTCCATCAAAACTTCCTGTTTTCAATCTTACATCTAAATTTGTAGATGATATTATATTATTAAATAAATCCAATGATAATAATGTTTTCGTCTCAGATTCATTCATATCCTGAACGAATATCAAATCTATATCATCAATATCATTTTTTGTTAATTTTTTTAAATTTAATAATCCCATAAATTATTGTAATTTTGTAAGATTATACGTTTTCAAATAATTTGGTCCGCCCATTAAAAATGTATTATCTCTAATTTTTGAAACTGCATTTATATTAACTACGGGATCTCGATCTCCCTCCGATACAGGAGGAATCGACTCAACTAAAGAAAAATTATAATATGATTTTCTAACTATACTACATTTCCCCGATACAACAGTAGTATCATTTTCTGTAAAAATATCGTTAAATTGACCAAAATCTCCTGTAATATAATTATCCTTCGCATCATCTTCCGGAGTAGTTCCTATACGTACGGGAGTCCAGTTCCATTTATTTGCATTCGGTCTATCACTCAACTCCGTTGGAATTATACAATATAACACCGCTGGTTCAGTTGAAGATTTGCCTTCCGCCCACTGTGCAAGACACGATCCTGCTATTATTACATACGATTCATATAAATTACCTTGGAATCCAGACGAAAATGTTTTAACTTTTACACTATATAAATTATTTATATAAAATATAGATTGTTGTTGCAATTCTACACTGGATGATGCGGTCGATGTTAAATAATCTACTCTATGCCATACATTATCAATTCCATATAAAACTACTCCATTGCTTCCTACTACTATAGCTTCCTTTTCATTTATCTTCGCAACATCGGTTAATGTAGTTGTATTAAACTTTACTTCCGTAAATTCTCCCGCAACATAATTCCCCTTTTCATCTTTGAATCCGACCTTCATCTCCGTGACATTTATAATTCCACGTGAACCACTTACAAGCTCCGATGCTTGATTTTTAACATTTGTCACTATATATATAGGCGGATTTTCAGCGGCCGTTGGCACTAAACTATAAGGTTTATTAGTAATAAGAATATATTTATCCGCAGTTAATCCGTCAGCGGAACAGAGTTGATTGACGCCTGGGGGTTGATACGTCTTCCATAATGGTGTATATGTATTTAAAGTTCCGGCTTGATTCGCCCTCCCATCAATTATATCTTGTTGCGTACCAAAGTCAGTAATTTCTCCCGTATAATTACTAACATATAAGGAGGATGTAAATAACAATTTATTCTTTGTTATACCAAAATAATCCAATGACGTATTATTGAATTTTATTTTTTTAAGATCTGTAACTACATCCATTAAACCTGACCCTGTTCTAGGATAATGACTTGATTTTGCTAAAACTCGAACTCCTTCATTACCAGTTATATTAACTATTTGATTGTATTCTATGTTAGGTTTCACGGTGGTATCAACAACAGATGCCAACATTAAACTATAATTGCTTCCACTATAATGTGCGATAGATTTTACATTATTAAAAGAAACCTCTCTTGTGAATTTACCGTCTTCAACATATTTACCTGAAGGATCAAAATAATAATCCTCCGCAGGAAAATCCTCTACATCTCCAGAAATATGTATATAGTTGGCATTAGACGATGAAATTATAGGTCTATTTGTAAATTGTGATATTGGATATACAGGACCAAGATCCGTAAAATTACTCGTATTACAAAAACTTTGTGCAGAAGCATAACATCCGTCTAAATAATTTTTTTGATATAATGGACCATTGTTAGTAACATCAGAATCCTTTCCAAAAATATAAGTCAAAATAGCAGTCATAAGTCCAGCAACACCTCCCCATATTGCCATAGTTGCAAGACTTACACCCGCAACCGTTCCAGCAGCTGCCGCCGCGGCAGCTGCTGCTATTCCCGCTTGGGTAAATTTTACAAACAGAAGATTTCCGGTTGTAAATGTCAAAAACGTCCCAAGAATGGCCAAGCCAGCATTAAATGCTATCCGTAGCCACCCTGCTTTTTTTTCCATTTTATAACTTGTATAATGGGTAAATCTTAAGATGTATCCCGATCTGCCACACGGAAAAACAGACGCCCACCAAACAGGAACATTATTTTTTGATCCTAAAGGTAAATCAGTAACTGATGAATTTACGGTATTCGTTAATTGAAAGGATCCAACTGTTACTAGATTTATAAACTCTGCAAAATTTTCTTCAGATAAATTATATTTCGGTTGTTCTTTATATGTAACAAAAAAGTCTACATAATATCTCCCAAATTCACCTGCGGAAATATTTTTTATATTTTTCCAAGAAGTTGGAGTCACAGTAATTTTATCATCAACATAAGTGATTTGGAATTGAACCGCTGAAAATATTCTCTCAATAGATCGTTCTGCAACGTCTGAATATTCGCTTTTTGATGATGTATATGCTAAATCTGTGTGTTTGGAACTAAATGAATAATCGGACGTGTGCGCACGCTCAAATAAAACTTTTGAAATCGCAACATCACTAAATAATTGTGATTTTAAATTATCTGTCGATACAGAATAATTAGATCGTTCCGATATACTTGAAGAATGTGATGTTCCGTTATTTTGTCCATAATAATTTAAATATGATGCTGAAATAGAAAAGTCCGATATTAGGGATTGTGACGAAAAATTAGATGTCAATGAATGTCTTGAGGAAGTAGATAATGCAATTGATGATGTAAGACTAAATGACGAGGATTTAGCATAGGATGTTGAGACTGAAAACGATGACGTAATCGAAGATCTTCCTACATCCGAATTAATGGAATATGATGCCGTTCCATTGTTTTCACCTGTAAATAATAATTTCGAGGATGAATCTGAAAGATTTGAAAACGTAGAAACCAAAGATACGTCAGAGTTTCCCTTCAAATGTCCAAAAAAACTTCCTGTAAAGGAACCTGTATGTAGATAATCTAATTTTGAAATTGTATAGTCTTGATATTCAGAGACTTCGATGTTTTTTGTTTCTTTTGCGCTTATATCTGTAATAAGGACCAAATCCTTCTCTGAAAGAGTAGTCTTAGTGAGTAAATTTAAGTCTGATATCGTCTTTATTCCCATAGAATGTATATATAAATATACATTATGTTAACTTTTTTATTTTTTTAATGATATAGGCGACTAATCCGCTTCTTACAACGTCATCTTCTGTAAATTTAAATATATGGATACCGTTTTCTTTACTCTCTTGATCATCAAATAGATTCATTATCTTTAAAAATCCACTTTTACCGTTAATGTCACTTTGATCTGGATCTCCTAATATAAATACTCTACTAAATTCTCCGGTTCTGGTTATAAGTGTAATTAATTCTTTTTGAGTCATATTTTGTGACTCATCCGCGACAATTACCTTAGCATTCCAGTTTAATCCCCTTAAAAATCCAATAGGAATACTGTCAATACGTTCTTCTTTTTCTAACATGTCTATATTGTTCTTAGGCAACAATTCGGTTAGTTTTTCTAGGAGGGGTTGTATATAAGGTGACATTTTCTCTTTTGCTTCCCCAGGCAAAAATCCCAGTTTATTTTCAGAACTCTCTACTGCGCTTCTTAAGTATAATAAGTCACTGACACGTTTATTGTTAAGTAAATGTAATCCCGCTAAAATTGCACTGTAAGTTTTAGCTGTTCCTGCCGGTCCGCTTACAAAAATCATTTTTGTATTTTTATCTAACGCAATATTTAAAAATTCTTTTTGTTTATTTGTAAGTTCTCTTTCAATTATATTTAACTCATATTTTATTTTTGATCTTTGTGGTATTTTTGGACTTGCATCGATTGTTGTTTGATTTTCAGTTTTTGGGTTTTTATCTTTTTTCATGAGGGTGTTATTTAAGAATATTTTCTAATTGTGTTTCTATTGTTTTTACACGATTACATAGCTCATAATTTTCACTATCAATATAATAATCAAATACGTTTTTAAGATTTTCTTTAAAACTTTTCAGTGGGATTGTTATTATAAAGTCAGAATTTTTAAATGAAAAAACTTCAACGAAGCTTAAATTTTTATCTAATGCATGTTCAATTGAAGAAACAACTTGTTCAGTCATTTCAATTCTATGGGAATCTATAAATCTTTCCATTTCATCGAAATTGGACGGCAACACGTAAATTTTATATTTGGATGCTTTTTTGGGCATACAGATATAAATAGGATACGCAAATAAGAATGCCGCTAAATAATTTTAGCGGCATCTGAACATGACCCATCAGAAAGATATTATTACTTTTTCTTAGATATTTTCTTTGTATCTACAGTATCAACAACTTGTGTTAATTTAGGACTCATCAATTGTTGAATTCTAAATTTTGCAGTTGATTTCCATGCTCGTTTGGTTTCTTCCGATGCATTTTTAAACGTTTTTCCTGACTTTAACAATACATCAATTTCCTCGGATGATGTTGCGTGCTTAATTTTTTCTCTAAGACCATATACTTTGTTCATAAATTATGAGTTTTCCAATTCAACAATTTTAACCTTAGATCCATCTGGCCATCGGGCAACAATTCCCTTCCAATGATTATATTCAATCTGAGCATCTTCTTTTGTTTGATGATCCAATTCACTCACACGTAATCCACTTCGTGTGACAACATACCGTTTTATATCTACATTGGATTCGGTATTTTTAGTAACATTCTTAATGATTTTATCAGACATATTTATTTTTATATGTTAATGATTTTATTTATTGGTTTTTATATATGACGACTTGTGATAACCGGTCACAAATTGAAATTATACGATATTAATTCAGAAATTCTTTCGTATACAAACTATAGTAGTTTAACTATATACAAATGTCAATTTATGATGTTTTAGGAGTTGTATTGGTTTCTTCTACAACGGCTTTAATTTCATTTTCCAAATCTTTAATTTTTTCTTTATATCCCGCCGCGACATCCTTGAAATCTCTTTTTACAAATAAGAGTTGTTCCGTCAACTCATAAACCTTTTGTTCAGCTTCTATTTTTGTCATAAAATTATATTAACTATATCGTTTATTGGATGATCTTAGCATTACTCAAACATAACCAACGTGAAGGTGTCATCCATCTATGCTCTGGACATGGCGGGAGTCGAACCCGCGTCTTCAATAATAATTTTACACCAGACTACATGTTTATTTGATTTAAGATTCTTAAAAACAATGATATAAATCAACAAAAAAATATTGTTCTAAAGATTTATTTATATAATCCATTAACAACACAAATCAAATTGTTAATTTAGTCCAATAATAATCATCTATTATTATTATTAGACATCATAATAATAGATGTGCCCCTAATATTAAGCGGCAAGAGCTACATTCGCATCACGAGAAACGAAATCATAGCTTATTACATTATCTTCATCAGTTAATGTTTTGATAGACGTTTAAAGAGGCCAACTATCATCCTCCACATGCCTGACATAAACTTATTTCTGAATCGAAACCAGTACATGCCCGTAAATTATCAAAGATCAAAAAATTTTTTATACTTAGAATCCTCTGTTATTGACTTTCGTAAATCATCAAAAAATTTTTTAGATTTTTCTGATTTAGGATCGAGAACAAATTTATCTTTTAACACATTCAGATATTTAATTGAATCCTCAATTTCTTTTCTAATTTGAGATGATTCTATTGGACTATCATCCTTTTTATCCAATTCGTTTCGTAATCTTGTTAATGTGTTTTCTAAATTCTCAATTTGTTTTTTTATATCGATTGCAGAATTCATATCAATACACATAAATATATCATTAGTATTAAAAGTGTCAAATATTATTTACAAGACTTTTGATCACATAAAATAAAAAATCCGTTGGTTATTATCCAACGGATTTGATGATTTATAATTAAGTTTAGAAGGTCAAAGAGAGACCAACTGTATATTGCGTTTTTCCGTCATATGAATATGGTTGTCCAAGGGTGACATTATTATCAATATAATTGACTCCAACAAATGGAGACAACTTGTTTCCAAGAACAATTGCGAGTCTGCCACCCGCCTTAAATGATTCATAATTTTCAAAATGGGTGAATTCCGCATATGGAGTAAGGGCTAAATCCGCTCCGCTTCCCATACCAATATTAAATGATCGTTTTGCACCAACCGTAATGCCTTGATTAGTAAAATCCGCCAACGTTGGACTCCCGAGATTCAATCCCGTGACATCATATGTGTATCCTACATATGGAGTGAAAAGTTTATTCACAACACCCAACTTTTCAAGGGTCAGAGTTGCATTCAATGTATTACGGTTTTGTCCATCGACAATATAATATCCGGTTCCTACGGCAGCATTAACCGATAGCCAATCCGCCAAATTCAACGTTTTATCCAAGCCTGCTTGAAACGCATTAAACCTTTCGCCTGCGGTCTGAGCAGATAAATTAAGATCCATATATTTAAATGGAGTTGACAATGCAACACTTCCATAAGCTGCACCTGAACTCAATTGTAGACCCGCCACATCATATGACGATTGATATGCAGTCTCAAATGTTACACTTGGCTTCTCAGTTGGAAGCAACGATTCCATAGAATCCGCCCTAGCTACAGTCAACAATGATACCAAACCAATTAATGCACTCGTTAATACTTTATTCATTTTTATCCTTTTTTAATCTTTTATTATTTTAAAATCCTACACTGTGTAGAACTCTAACCACAATAACCCAAGACGAAAAAGACTTCAAGTTATTATATGGATATTGATAATTAGTGTATTTTTTTAAAAAAACATATATTTATTTTTCGATGCCCTCCCTTAATATGTCTGTATAATAACAAAAGTTGTTGACTGATATATGGATATAAATGATATTTCCAAATAATATAAAGACACAAATATTATTTAATCACGGTGAATTTCAAAGATGTAATATTAAGTTTAAAATTTTTATCTTTAATATTACTTAATATCAACTTAACTGATTTTGGATATCCGGATAAAGATGTATTCAAATCATCTGTAAGTGATTTTTTCCCCATCCCAATTGTAATTGGAAATTCATGACGTATATTTAAATTGGTATCGGGCTGTCGTCCATCTAATATATTAACGCGGCCAATATAAATATTATCATTTACATATATACTTATATTGAACTTATCTGAATATGAAATCGGTCCTGTCTCAACCGTAAATACTGACAACTTTGGTTTTTCATTTAACAACGATTTTAATTGTTCATTATCTGGAATATTCAATACAAGTTCATTTTTTGTTAATTCTCCATTAACTGGTATTGTCACTGATTTTGGTAAGTTTGTATCTATATATGGATCCAATTTAGATATCCCATCCGACGGAGGTTGATACGTTACATTGTTCATATTCATGACAATATCTTTGACTGTCACGGTAATTGGACTTCCATCAATATCAGTGTATGTGTATTCTTGTTGTCCCCACGGTCCATTAGGATTCGGTTGCTCATTTTTATACAACGACCAAATCCGATCAAGATTTGCATGATGCATAAAGAATATAGGATCGTTTGCTGCATATCTCAAGGTTCCCATATTTCTGTTACTTCCATATCGAGTTCCTACCCAATCGTGTCCGTCATTATGTGGACCCTGTTCTAATAATCCTTGACCTGTATTTCTATCTGTCACATATCTCCCTCCAAATAATTCAAACGGTGCTTGCAAAATAGCATTAATATAATCATGACTCATATACCACTTTGATTCTTCAATGTGCTTTTTGGAATCTTTACTTACTTCATTACTTGGATCCATTGTTGGATGTTCAATAGAAGGTTTTCTATTTCCGTCATATAACGCTAAATTGTCAAAGTCTAGATTATCCGAACTAACCATATCCTCTTGAGTCAAATCATATCCAAATAACGGACTTGATAAACCTGATTCCTTACGAAGTTTTGTATTAGGCATTTCTTGATGATCTATCCAATCCCAATATGGATATGCAAGACTAATACCTTTCCATCCAAAATTAGTTTTCAATATATTATCCAGAATTCTTTCTAAGAAATAAATATACCCACGATGCCATGGTAGAAAATGCCAACTCCAATGAACCTGTATCATAGAAACTCCGGCATTCGTACAATGATATGCATGTAATTTGGCATAATTTTCCCATTGCAAAGTACTATTCAAAGGAATATTTCTACGCATATAACCAACCGCACGACATAAATTCTTAACTTCATCGTCCGTTAAATCATAAAAACTTTTACGGATTCTTTGTGGTTCATTATTAAATTTAAATCTCTTTCCACCGATTGCAATGCCACATGTAGGATCATTGATAGGTTGTTTATACGCAGCATTTAAATTTAATCCGATTGTACTTGTAAGTAAACCTGACTTTAAAAAAGTTCTTCTTGTGGTATCCATATTTTATTTTAATTTTCGTGGTAATATACCGTCATTATATATAATATCCTTCATTAATTCATCTAACCATTCATTCAAATTCGATCTTACATTTGTTGATAATCGCATCAAAAATTCCCGTTGCGACGGAATAATTTTATTATACGCAGTATCAAGATCATACCACATACCTTTGTCCATTTCAGGAAATGATTGCATTTTACCAGATCCTTTTGGCCATTCCATTTGAAATGTGTTTGAACGAAAATTAATAGTGGTATCTTGTGGAACTATACACGACCATATAAATATAGATTTTCCACTTTTTACTTTTATAGAACCCAATTCTTGAAACGGTCCTTTAGGTGAATATCCAGTTTCTTCTTGAAATTCTCTTTTAGCCGCATCCAATAAACTTTCACCTGATTCTACTGAACCTTTTGGTATTGACCATGATCCAATATCCTTTGATGAAAAATACGGTCCGCCCATATGAGCCAAATACACTTGAAACGGAGATTTTTTATACAACAAAACTCCAGCAGATATTTGATTTGACTTGGGAACATCCATACGACACCATATAACTATTAGTATATTTAACGTGAATCTAATTTATATTAGTTTCACAACGAATATCAAAAATGTAAAATGATTATTATAACCATTTCAAAGTTTCTATGCGTGGCTTGATATATATATTTCAGTGAGTGTAATGGTTTATAAATAATAAAATAATATATGACAAACACATGGCAACTCCCTCGTAGAACCTTCCTTAGAGGTCTTGGAACCGCAATCGCATTACCATTTCTAGATGCAATGACGCCTTCCGTTTCATCCGAAATAAAAGGTATCACATCACCAAAACGAATGGGATTTGTATATGTTCCTAATGGCATGAATATGGCAGATTGGCTTCCTACCACCACAGGAACAGATTTTGAACTTCCTATGATCCTCCAACCTCTTAAAAATGTTAGGGATCAAATTAACGTTCTATCAAATCTTGGTCAAGATAAAGCCTCTCCCAATGGAGACGGTGCGGGAGATCATGCCCGTGCATCCGCTGCATTTCTAACAGGATGTCAACCTCGAAAAACAAGTGGTTCGGATATTCACGCCGGAATTTCTGTTGATCAAGTCGCTGCACAACGAATTGGGAATCTAACACGATTGCCTTCATTAGAACTCGGATGTGATTCAGGACAACAAGTCGGGAATTGTGATTCCGGCTATAGTTGTGCGTATTCTTATAACATATCATGGAAATCTCCATCCACTCCACTTCCTCCGGAGATAGATCCAAAACAAGTATTCGATCGATTATTTAATAATGGACATAAATCTGAAACGTTAGAAATGCGAATTCGACGTGAACGACGTAGCAAAAGCATTCTAGATTTCGTTCTCGAAGACGCCAAATCTCTTTCACAAAAATTAGGATCCGGCGACCGTCGCAAACTCGACGAATACATGACTGCCGTTCGAGAACTAGAACAACGCATTGATCGCACTGGTAAATTTGAACATGTTGACGTAGGTATGTCATCTCCAACAGGTATCCCATCCACTTATCCCGAACACATTCGGTTAATGTATGATCTCATGGCTCTAGGGTTTCAAACCGATTCCACAAGGATCTCAACTTTTGTTGTATCACACGACGGAGACAACAAAGGTTATCCTTTTGTCGGTGTTCCCGAAGGACATCACGACCTTTCTCACCACGGTGGCAACGACGAGAAGAAAGCCAAAATTGCGAAAATTAACCGATTCCATTTGGAACAGTTTGCCTATTTCATCGAGAAACTGAAGAACACAAAGGAAGGATCCGGTTCCCTCCTCGACAATTGCATGATTGTTTACGGAAGTGGCATCGAGGATGGTAACTCACACCGTCATAGTGATCTCCCTGTCCTATTGGCTGGAAAAGGAGGAGGCACGATCTCCACAGGTCGCCACATCCGATACTCCAAATCGACTCCGATGAACAATCTGTTCCTCTCCATGCTCGATCGAATAGATGTGCATACTGAACGTATCGGTGATAGTACATCCCGACTAACCCACCTCACTTAACCAATATTTAAACTATATGACTGCATCATTTTATAAAACCGTATATCACCGAAAATTTAATGAATTGCCTAAGTGGAAAAAATTAGCAGTTGTAGAAGACAGTCAACGAAATAATTGAAGCGGTGTCTTAACAGATTTTATTAAAAATGTAATCGAAGAAGCAGAAAAAGAATATATCAATTCCAAACCTAAATCTTCATCTGTAGAATATAATATGGAATCTCGGAATTCGATCAAAAAAATAATTAAGAAAAAAACTGATTAATACGGAAAGATTATATATGATTAAAATTAAAAAATTGTTAGATGAAATAACAGAGTCAAAAGAGGTAAATGTTAATATAATTAAAGAATTATTAAACTCAAATAAAGTGACAAAGATCGAATCGATATACACTAAAGGAAATAATCTTAATGCAATCGACATTCATCTTGAAAATGGAAAAGTTATTATAATTGAAGGATTTAACGACGACGATACACTTTGGATTGATATCAAATAATATCTACAGATTATACATGTAAATATGTTTTCCAGGTGTAACTATGTATTTGGCTTCACCTTTTTCAAGTTGTTCTTTTAATTGAATTGCATGTTTGCGAAATATTCTAACACCATCAATGACATCACTATTACGAATTGTCTTATCGTGTTTTCGGTTTCCATCTTTATCAATAATATATCTTCCTGGAGAAGTAATTCCTAAATATTTAAAATTGGATGCTTTATAAATCGTTCCTTGATGACCGTAATGTGGGTCCGCATAACTAATAATTTTTTTTATTTTAGTATTTTTCTTAATCCACTTTATAGTTTTTCCTACAAAATATGATTCTGTGTTTTTAGGAGTGGCATCAATACAACAAAGTCTGCGTAATTCTATCAATTCATCTTCGTATTCTACATATTTTTTATATACTCCAGGCATTGCTAATTTACCATACATCATTGCACCAATTAAATTACCGTCAACAAATAATCCAAAATAAAGAGTACAATGTAATCCATTTACAGTTTTAGAATAATGCCATTTTTCAACAAAATTACGAATCGTTTTAAATGAAACTTGATCTACGATAAAAGATTTTACATTTTTATCGGATACGTTTATTACATCTGGATCAAAATCAAAAAATTTTGAGGAAAATTCACTCATATTTAAATTATAACTTTGAGTATTACATTCGTCAACTTAACTATAAGTTGTCTTCAATGATTAAAGAGGAATTCTTTGGTGTTTAACATTGCCCATATAATGTCCTCGTAAGCAGATTTTTTTTGTTGTTCTCCTTTTTTCTCAAGGTATGAATGTGCAAAATTAATTTCATTAGTGGATGGTTCACGGGAAAACGATATCATATAGAGTTGACGAAGTTTCAATACGTCTGACATCGTATTATCATTCGCCATCAGTGCAGGTCGACCATTAATGGATGTTAATTGTTCTTGAATTTCCTTTGAATTTAGAAGATGAAGACACTGTGCTAAGCTAACTTCCTGAGACCGTTCGCACTCACATGAACTATTTGACTCGGGACGACCAAAAACTGAAAGGAAATATGACGACGAATTAAAACTATTGTCAGGCAATTGCACTGCTCTTGTGCCCTCTGGAATCCCAGTAAATTTACTATTTGATTTTAACATAATGTTGACAACATCAAAAAGAACTTCAGCCTGATGACGCTTAACATAATAACGAGAGAAATATTGTTTGTCTCCAACATTATACTTATTAGGAATCGAACTCAGTTGGTAAACTGTAGATTGGGTAATCGTTCTAATTAATTGCTTCATATCAAACTTAGATGATATAAAATTTTGAGCAAGGGCATCCAACAATTCTGGATTTGATGGCGGATTGGTCTCTCTCATATCATCTTCAGGATCAACCAATCCACGACTAAAAAAATGCTTCCAATATCTATTAACTAATGACTTGGCAAAAAATGGATTTGTTTTTGAAGACATCCAATCGGCCAAATCAATCCTAGGATCTTCATCGGATGTTAATTGATTTAATCTAGTTCCTAGTGCGGCAGGCTTCACAACTTGTTTAGTTCGTTTATTTATTGCAGATGCAAATCCAGATTGATGAAAAATTACTTCCTCTCCTGGCCGTGATCCATCTCTACGAACTGTTTGATTAAAAACTGCCGCCAGACTGAAATAGTCATCTTGACTCCATTTCTCATAAGGATGATGATGACATTGAGCACATTGTAATCTCTGCCCTAAAAATAATTGCGCCACATCTTCAAGTTGTGAATTAGAATTACGAACCTGTCTAAACCATGCTACTGGAGGATTTTCTATTAAATCTCCTGATGCGGAAATTATCTGTTTTACAAATTGATCGTATGGCTTGTTCTCGTGAAGGCTATCTCGAATCCAAGAATGAAACGCAAAAGTTCCCCTAGTATGTGTTGGAATTCCCCGTTTGTTTCGTAATAATGCACTCCATTTATTGGCGAAGAAATCCGCATAATCACTGCTTGACAATAATGTTTCAATCCATTGATTCCTACGGTTTGGATCCTTGGATGTCAAAAACTTATCCGTCTCTTCAAGTGTAGGCAACCGACCTACAATGTCTAATGTAACCCTACGGAAAAAAGTAGCATCATCACTAATTTCTGACGGAGGCATTCCCACAGTCTTAAGTTTTTTAAATACAATTTCGTCAATAAAATTACGTGACACCGGAAGATTATCTACAGGTGCTCCAAGCGGAACAATAAATCTTGCCACTGCAACCTTGCTTTGATATCGAATCATCACTGCAACATCCCCTGGTTGATCGAATAATGTGACTAATCCATTTACATCTGTTTTAGCAAGATTTTTATCATTCGACTCAAACAATGCACTTTTGGTAACATCCAAACTCGATCCATCAGAATATCTAGCCATCACCACCAATTGTTGTTCAGCTCCAAAATACAGACTTCGTTCCTCGGGATAAACTTGAATTTTAACCACAGTTGGATCATCCGATTTCCCATAAGGCATCCCCTGAGACATCCAACGTGACAATAAACGATAATCAGAATCATTAACATTCAATCGTTGACCTCCACCGTGAGGTAAAATTGCCGCTCCCTTCATAAGGAGTAGACTTCTATCAGGTGCTGCAGGAAAAAGTCGTCGTCCTCTTGATTCTTTAACTAAATATTCGTAATCTTCAATCGGCTCAAATCCTAATAAAGAAAGTCTAAAACCATTTTGTCCTCCGGATTTACCGTGACATCCTCCACCGTTACAACCGCCTTTTGTAAAAATAGGTACTATATCATTCGGAAAATTAATTGATTTCATAACCGTAGATTCTTTAACATGAATCATCATATGTGCAGTCAATCCTGATTTTTCCGTAACAGTTAGTATTGATTGTCCATCTATTAAACCAATTACTAATCCATTTGTTGAAACTTTGATAATACCTTCTGGATTTGTTTTGTATATTACATTTCTTGTAAAATCTTTTAATTGACCGTCACCCATTGTGGCAGTAACTAAAATCTGTTGATATGCATCACCGCCTACCATTTTCAAAATATTATTTGTTGTTGAAAATGTCCCCCGTATATCCAAAGATGTCGGATTTTCAGAAAGTGCGTTTGTTTGGGGAACAAACATCACTAAAAAACACCATATAAAAATTAAATTTAATTTAATAAAGTGCATATCTCAATATACCATCAACATAATTTCTATATTCTTCCGGATCACTACTCAATCTTGATATAACAATGTCATTTCTCTCAAATTTAACGTCGGGTATTTTCTTCCATGTAAATCCTCCTCTACCCAATTCAACATCCTCGCCATCTTTATCTTGTTGCCAACTATCATATTGCTCTTGCGCAACAACAGCCATCTCATCTTTTATATTGTTTGTAATTTCGTTGACACTGTTTAATTTAGAAATATCAAATTCTTCTTCATCCTCAATCTATTTTAATAAATCTTTAAGTTTAATCATAATTTATATTTAATAATAAATATATTATAATTTCGTCTTTATAAATTAAAACATTAATAATTTGGATCCCGAATTGCAACAATAACACCAAATCTAGGTTTTCCATCAGGAGTTAGATTTTGATAACGAACGTTTGCCATTTTACCAATATAATTCTTTTTATTTTTCAACAACTCTTCATAAAATTGTTCATTTCCACGAGCATTTGCTTCAAATTCAATTCCGTCGGAAGTGATCAGATGCGCACGACCAAACATTCCCGATCTATTTCCATTCCCCTCAGAAATATCAACGATTTTGAATTCATCATCTACAAATTCTTTTCTTTTCAAGAGAAACTTGCTACGTTTATTTTCATAAATATCATTTGTACGAATCATTTGTCCCTCTTGACCATCTGAAAGATATTCTGAATATTTATCATTTAACTCATCTTGATTATTTACTATATGAGTAGGAACAACAACCAGTGATTCATGAATTGGAATTAAATTTTTGAGATCTTCAAACCGTTCGGAAAAAATTTTTTTACTATGTGGGACATCATAAATCCAATATTGGAGATGTAATTTACTCAAATCCAAATCTTCTTTTGTAGGCTTAATCTTTTTTGAAAGACTAATAATTGTATTAAAATCGTTTTTGTATTTATTACAAAATAATTCTCCGTCAAAAATATAGTTGGGATTGATAGAAAACAAAGGTTTTAATGCGTCATAAATATGAGGCGCAGAAATAATTTCTTTTCCTGTTCTACTCCACATCCCATCTTTAGTAACAATACAACGCATTCCGTCCAATTTAGGTTGAGTATATACAGGAAATGAAAATTCTATTTCATTATATTTTTTTGCCAACATCGGTTCAACATAACTAGGAGTGGAATCAATTTCAGTCTCGTGATCAAAATATCCAGTTTTCTTTTGCTTTTTATATTTCGCCAAAATTTCAATCTTAGCCTGTTCCTCTCCAGTAGTAACGTTAATTTTACCAACATTCTTAGGATCCGCTGTTGACCAATCACTTTTTATTAAATTTAAACTTTCCTTAATGCCTGAAACCGTCCGATATTGATTTCCATTCTGTTCCATCCACCAAACACGAATTCGATTAACATTATCTCTACAATATAATTGTGGGTAAGTTTTTTGCATATATAATATATTACCACGATAACTGCCAACGTCAAATATAAAAAGTAAAAATTTGAATCCATTGGAAAACCATACTATATATTAGTAACTACGACACAATCTAAATGTGTCAATTTAACTAAAAGTTTATGAACAAATACACACTCACGTTATTAACAGTAATGTTATTAAATATAAATGTACAATCACAAGATGCACGTCCCCAACGTGATCGTCGACCTGTGTTGTCAGAAGAACAAAAATCGTTACATGCAAAGATCGTTGCAAAATACGATATCAATAAAGATGGAAAATTAGATCCATTGGAACGTAAGAAAATAACTTCGGATGATCGTAAGATCATGCGAGATGCAGGTCTCGGACGACGACCAGATGGTGGATCTCGACCACGAAAAGATGCACCACCAACACCTATTAAAGAACGTCAAAAACGAACTCAAGAATAAATTAATCGTCACACTTATTTTAATGTAAACGCCCATTCGTATAATGAATGGGCGTTTACTCTTTCTATTTGATTATAAAACACTCCGCAAATTAATTGCCGAACCATTTATTCACCATATTTCTTATCTTCGAAAAAATATTAGTGTCTTTTTTATTACAACACTTATCCATATGAAGTTTTTGTGTTTCTATCTTAGTAGGAACGATCTCATCTGACATATCTTTTTTATCGTCAGTTTTACATATAACCTTTTCAACCACCTTCTTTTTACCCACGTTATTTTTTAATATACTATCGACTAAAACATCATCGTGGTGCGATTGATTTAATTTTTTAATATTTTTTTTTGTCATATATATATAAATATGTTTTAATATAACATTTAACTATAAAACTATCGAACAATCCCCGTTTTAACTAAATTGTTATACCACGCATGCCCATCATCCGTAAATTTATAATCCCATCTAAGATCATATTTTTTCATAAGCTCCCTCACCATCTCAGTAGCATATCCACGACGTTTATATAAATCCTTTATATTAATATATTCAATATACACTGCACGCTCACATGTCGGTTTATAATATTTACAATATCCTACAAATTCGTCGGTAGCCAAAAAAATGTTGCAATTGTATTCATCAACATCTCTATAATCGATGTATCCGTAACATGAATGTTTAAATGTCATTAATATTTTTACATATAATATATCACTCACACTTACTTAAATATAGTTTTTTTATGATTGACGAAATTACGTGGTTGATGTAAATTAAATTAAAAGTTGGATTTCTTTCCGACAAAGATTATGAACAAGAATTGTATGTTGAAGAATCAAATCATGTTGGGTCTCGCTGTCGCTGGACTGACCTTGGTGGGGATCAGAGCTGCAGACGTGGATATGTCAAAAGTCCCTCCGGCCTCACCTCGCACAGATGTCACTTTCGATAAAGAC
>SXGT01194309.1_pt1 | contig 71079 bp, 52 predicted proteins | sample 3176221 | NCBI WGS metagenome assembly SXGT01 (sample SAMN11356862, study PRJNA531348) | freshwater metagenome | isolation source: freshwater sample F1-120 | place: China: Fuxian Lake, Yuxi | collected 2017-12-25
AATCAGCTGCTCTACCAACTGAGCTACGCCAGCAAAAAGCGGATACCGTCTTTCGCACTACATATTTAAAACATAATACATCGACGTACATTTAAAAAATTTTGAATGCTATTTTGTTTGTTTCAAAAGAGCAACAAAAATACAAATTTTTACTCAAAAATCAATAGTATATTTCTTACTTTTTTAACTTTTTTGGCTAGATTTGATGTACCCATAAATACCTTAATTCTGTATTATTTTACAATGATACAACGCTTTATTCCATAAAGACAATTAGGGCTAATGTAGGGGTTATTAAACCTTTTATTTTAGGCATTGTAAAAAAGTAAGTTAGTTGATTATTGTTAGTTTATAGAAAAACGTTTTCCTATTTTCAAATTGTTGTATTTTGAAATAAAATAAGTTAGTATAAAAAAAATAATTTTAGAACTTAATTCGAATAAATATGCTTAAAAATTTACTTTTACTTTTTACAGTTACATTGTTAATAAATTCTTGTTCGCTTAATCAGCCAACTCAACCGGAAGTAGTAATTGATACATTCGTTCCTCCTGCACCTCCACCAACAGGTAAGGGAATTCAATTAATTCTTGGGCCATTCGATATTGAAAAATATAGTGAAAGAGAAGTTTACATGTTTAAAAATCTTGTAAACACAGATTCACTTTTCTTAGATAGCATTTCAATTGTTATGAAAGGCTTTAGCCATCATTTTATTTTATATAAATATACCGGCAGCGATGTTAGCGAAAATGTTTTAAGGGATTTATACACAAATGGAATATTAAATATTCCAGAAGCACAACGTACACTAAATAGAAAATTTGTTTTTGGAGCGCAAACACCAAGCGCATATTTCAAGTTACCAAACAATGTGACGCTTCCTTTAAAGCCAAATTTTGGAATGGATTTAAATTCTCATTTTGTTAATGCAACTGGTGGAAAAATGTCTGGACAAGTTTGGGTAAATTTGTACACTAGGCCAAAAATTGGATCAAGTAAAGTTGCTATTCCTATTTTTCATAACAATACTTCCTTTGTTCTTCCAGCACAAAAAATAACTACGATTTCTGGAACATACTTATTTCCTGAAAAGATTAATTTATTTAATCTTACTTCACACGCACACAAACGAAATACAAATTTTAAAATTTATTTAAAAGGTGGATCTCGCGATGGTGAGTTGGTGTATGAATCAAAAGATTGGCACAATCCTCCACTTGTTAGTTTTGACCCACCACTTGTAGTTGAAGCAGGACAAGGTTATCGTTATGAAGCGATTTATAATAATGAAACCTCAGGAACAAAAAGTTTTGGCGTTACAAGTGAAGATGAAATGTGTATTGTTATTGGTTATTACTATAAGTAAAGTTTAATCAACCTTCATTTAAAATATTTTTCTCGTAATAATCCTTATACTTCTTAATTGCAGAGAATATTGATTCTGCAATTAATTGTTGCCCCCGTTCACTTAATAAAAATTGTTCCTCTTGTTTGTTCGACAAATATCCTGTTTCAATTAAAACATTTGGCATTGAAGCTCCAACCAAAACTTGAAAGCCCGCTTGCTTAACTCCACGACTTTCACTTACAAGTTTTTTATCCATCTCCGATTGTAATATCTCGGCATACTCTTCACTCTGTTTTACAAATGCAGATTGCGCCATCGTTAGAAGAATAAAATTATCTTCTGTTATTTCTTTATATCGAGATTGATAATCTTCTTCGAATTTTATTACATCATTTTCACGAGATGCTATCTTAACTGCTTGATCATTTTTACCGGGGCGAAGTAAATATATTTCAAATCCTTTTGGTGATTGATTATCAGAATCAAATGAGTTACAATGAATACTTATAAATAATTTTCCTTCGGAATCGTTTGCGAGTTTTCCTCGGCGATAAAGTTCAACGAAAGAATCATTTTTACGAGTATAAACTACTTTTACTCCTTTTAAATTTGATTCAATTAACTCACCAAGTTTTAATGCAACTCCAAGCGTTATATTTTTTTCCAATACACCTGTAACGCCAATGCTCCCCGGATCTTTACCACCATGCCCTGGATCGATTACAACTACGTCAAACTCCCATCTTTTTTTTTCTGATTCTTCTATTTTTGGTGATTGAGATTTTGTAACCGGAATTGATTTAACTTCAGAAGTTGGATTTATATTTTCAATATTTTTTCTTGTGAACTCAACAAGAATGGAATTACTTTTTTCATCGAACTGAAGAATCACTTCGTCCGGTTTAAATTTCTGCCTCATTACAAATGTAATTGTAGCGGTTTCATCTTCCTGCTGTACAAATGGTGCGAGAATTAATTCAGGAATTTTTGCATTTTGGATTTTTTCTTCATCTACCCTACAATTAATTAGCTGAATTGAAACTGAATTTTTATTTTCTTGTTTCAAATTCCAATTTTTTGGTGGGACATTAATTGGAAAATATAATTGCAATGAAGTTTCACTTTCCTTAAAAGTATAAGTAGAAATATCACTTTCAATTGAAGGGGTAGATGTCGCTTCATATTTAATTGTTACGTTGCAATATTTTTTAAATTTATCAACCACAAAATCAGATGGTGCAAAAATAATTGAATCAATTAATAACATTGGATTTATATTTTGCTCAATCCATCTTTTATAATTTGTTTGATCGGTAAAAATAACAAAGTGGTTGTTAGAAGAAAGCTTTAAAAGATAATCCCCCATATTCAATTCCATCTTTTTTAGAACAAAATTGCGATAAAGCGGAAATGAAAGTTTTTCAGCTAAATCATCTATTGCAAAGTAAAGTTTATTGTTGTTGTAGATACAGCGGATATTTTCATATTGAACTATATCTGAAGTTATTTCAACTTCAATTGTATCTATTTTCTGAGAGGCTAAAGCTGAAAAATAAAATAAGAATATTAAAATTATTTTTGAGTTTCTTTGCACAATTTTATCTGAAATTCACAAACTGCAAAGGAACACTGAATTCTTTCCCTCTTAAAATTGCAATTCCTTGCTGAAGATCATCTCTACTTTTTCCACTTACACGAATTTGCTCATCCATTATTTGAGCCTGCACTTTTAACTTTGAATCTTTAATAAATTTTATAATTTCTTTTGCTAACTCTTTTTCAATACCAACTTGAATTGTAATTATAACTCTCGTCATTCCGCCATGCGCTTGTTCTTTGTTGCCATACGATAATGATTTTAATGACAAACTTCTTTTAATCCATTTCCCTTGCAATACATCATTAACACTTTTGAAAGTAAAATCATTGAGAGAAGTTATTGTAATTTTTTTATCTTTTTGATTGAAGTCAATTTCGGTTTTAGAATCTTTAAGATCGTATCGTTGCACAATTTCTTTGCGTGTCTGATTTAAAGCGTTATCAACTTCCTGTAAGTCAACCTCTGAAACTACATCGAAACTATTTTGTTGTGCCATATTGCTCCATTAATTTTATGAAAAATAATTTAATTCTAATTACTTAATTATTTCTCCTGTTTGATCAGACCAAAATAATAAATCAAGTTCATTTATTGATATTCCTGTTTTTTTAGAAAATAATTGAAACTTTTTTTCCAAACTCAGATATATTTTTTTAGAAATACTTTTGGGTACTTTACTAATTACTCTATACTTAATAAGACATTTCAAAATATGCCTGTCGAGTATTGCAAGTTCACTATTCATACCAATATTACGCAAAAAATGGGTGGCTTCCTTGAGTCCTAATCCTTTTACATTTTTAACTATCCAATCTCGTTTATCTTCAGATGATATATTCGATATTATTATTTTTTCTATTTCAGGAAAGTTTAATTTTATCTGTTGAATATACTTTGCTTTTGAGTTGTGAAATCTGATATAATATTCTTTTGTGTGTAGAATTTGTTTTGGGTTAATTTTATTTTCTAAATATTTTAATCTTTCAAATTCAAGTTGTGCTTTTAATGCCGACCTTGCGCTTGACTGCGGAGTCATACAGCAAAACAACATTTCGTAAAAATACTTATCAACCGAAATATTTTTAAACTCAACAAGTTTTTTCTTAATCGATTTTCTTATTATTTGATATTTTGAAGATAATTCAAGTAAGTTATTATTTACATCATTCATAGTCTTCTATTAATTTTTGGACTACATTTTTATTCCCTTCTAAAATATCATAACCCAAAAGTTCATTAAATGGAACCCATGAAATTTTATTAAATACAAGATTTTTTATTTTCCACGATTTTGGATGTGCTATATAATAGTAAACATAAAACTCGCTAGCATTTGCATATTTAGCAAATTCTTCGTGGTAAAGTTCTGCCGATTTTATTTCGATGGAAAGCTCTTCAAATAATTCTCTTCTCAAGCATGCTTCAAGAGATTCTTTATCTTCAACTTTGCCGCCGGGAAATTCCCACTTTAATGGATAACTAGCAGTTTCTTTTCGTTGCCCTAAAAGAACTGATGAATCTTTAATAATAATTCCGACAACTGTTTCGATCATTCTTAATTATAAGGAGAAGGAGTTATGTTTCAAAAAAAAACCCGGAATATTCTTGGACTTTTTTATTGTCACCCTGAGCCTGTCGAAGGGTGATTTTTCAAAATCACTTTTCATTTGTCGTTGTCATGCTTCGACAAGCTCAGTATGACAGTACTGTTTCTATTTCACCAACGTCAACTTTCTTTGTTCTCTTCGATATGTCCTTCGGACTACTCAGAGAACGGATTCGGTGGCTGAGTTATTCACTAAAAGTGAATTTATCGAAGCCACATTGATTCTATTTCAACAAAACCATTTTCTTCACAGAAGTGAATTTATTTGCTGAATCATTTATATCTGTCGCTTCAATCTTAAAAAGATACAAACCAGATGAAACATTTGTTGCATCCCAGATGGTTTCATAATAATGCGCACTCTGTACTTCATTTACCAATTCAGATACTTTTTGTCCGAGCATATTGTAAACTTCTATTTTAACATTCGATTCAGTTGGCAACCCATATTTTATTGTTGTCTTTGGATTAAATGGATTTGGATAATTTTGTTCCAATGAAAATACAGTTGGAATTTCCAAGCCAAGCGAAACTGAAGTTACTACATTAGCTGTAAATAATATTGTATCAATCATTTTGTCGGTGTTGCTTGCAATAGCCAATCCACCAGTTGCCAAACCAATTCCTGATGGGACAAATTTTACTGTATCTTTTCTACTTCCACCTGGAGGAATTACACGAATATAATTATTCACTTTAAACACTGGAGATGAAGAAATCATATTAAGGATTCTCAATGTGTCAGTCATACTTAAATTGGTAATAGTATGTGTTGTGTCTTTTGTCAGATGTTGTTTTAGTGTCCCGAAATTTATCAGTTTCGTACTGAGCTGTAAAACCGGTTTCTGAATTTTTAATCCAAATGTAAAATCGTGCCATCCACGAAGACTGTCTATTTTTATTTTATTATTTCCAAGATATGTTTGATGTGGAATTGGCAACAACGAATCATTACGTTGTGATAGAAAAACTATTTCACTAACCGGCATTTGTCCTGCTGATGCTGTAAAATCAAAAGTAACATTCACGGAATATTGTCGCATTGTTGTTGCTGAATAAAACCATGGCGAATTCATTAATACCTTAATATTTTTTGGAGTTTGATATTGATGATCATCAAAACCATTTGTTATTGCTAAAATATATTTTCTTCCCGAGTTTGTATTTACTGGAAGTGAATCACGGCCAAAAATTGCTTTTGTAAAATTTATAGAAGCATCTAAATATTGTGTTGAAATATTTTCTGTATAATTAATTGAGTTGCCTTGATTTGGTAAACTTACTATTTTATATTTGTACTTCATCTCCGGAATGCTGAATAAAACAACTTTTCCATTATAAAATCCATATCCATTCGGACATTCACCAGTTTCCACTGCAACTGGAGACATTGACTCAATATTAAAACCAATAACCCTTGATCCTGGTTTAGAAATTTCATTTACCCATACAGCATCACTATTTATTGTATCAATTATTCCAAAAGCTTCAGCTCTAATTGAACCAGTATTTGGCAATCCACCTCCAAATGGTGGTGGATAATTATTATCATTTGATAAAATTACATTTCTTAATCGTAGTTTAAGAGCATTGTTTGCCATAATGTCAACTACACCATTCGCATAAATTCTTTCATCGCCTAAATTTCCTTGTCCAGGTGGTTGGTTTCCATTTTGTGTATTTATTTTTTGGAAACCAGCTAGTTGTAGACTATCAATTTTAATACTTATTCCAGCAGTTGATGTTAAAACATTTAATGACTCTTTAATACAGGTTGATGTAGAACTTACAGCCCATCCCAAACCTGTAAATGCATAATATGTAATTGGAGCTGGGCTGGCTGGTATAGTAAACATTTCGTCACCACAATTTGGTGATCCTTTTAAATTTGCAACATTAAATATTAAAAATGGCTCAGATTTTTTTTCATATGGCTTCCCTGCTAAAAGCAAAACACCAGCAAAAGGTGAATTTTTTGTTTCAATCCTGAGCGTGTCAATTTCCATTTGATTCTGTCCCGGAATAAATTGGACAATAATAGTTGTATCAACTTGATTGTTTCCATCTTTCGGAATTTTAAGATGATTCACAAATTGAGAATCTCCTTTTCGCTTGAATTTAAACGTTGAACCAATTCTTGTTCGTAGAGATACACTGTCTCTTAAATTAAATCCCGAAACTTTAAATGAATCTACTTTTATTTGATTTGGAACAATCTCTCCAAAAGAAATAAAATGCTTACTAACTTTTATGAAACTTGAACTATCAAAACCCATTGGCCCAGCTTGTAGCATAACATAGTCGGTTTTTATTGAATCAATTTTCACTTTTATACTATCAAAATAATTAGTTTGGTTGCCAGCAGTAAATTGTACTTCCATTTTCATACGGAAATATTTATTTATTGAATCTTTATTTAAAACGATACTGCTTCCATATTGCGAAGCTCCAGCCATTTTTATTTTAAATACAGAATTACTTGAAATGGATAAATTAATATTTTCAGTTAAATTTCTTCCTTCAACAAAAACACTATCAATTTTAGTTGAGTTTGGTGTAAATGGACCAGGACCGAAACTTGTAAATCTTGGATGAATATTAAAATCTTTCATTTGTGGAGGTCGAACATATGAACTGTCAATTCGTAAATCATTAAACAGAGTTAACATTTCTCCTTTTATTACAGTAGATCCACCACTATTGTTTGTTCCTTTAGATTGAATATTATTATGATAATAAACTGTAACTTCAACTGTTCCATTTGGGGAAATTACTTGCGAAGAACTATCACTGTGGAAAAATATTATGCCTTTAGTTGTATCACCGTGAGAAATTTGAGTTCTTGTTATATTAAAATTTGTTCCGTAACCAGTTTGTGGAGATAAACCAACGGTATATTCAGCAATACTCGCCTGAGGATTTGTTCTATTATAGTCCACGCCTCCCATTATTGCCCAATATAATTTAGCTGCTGTGTTTGTTTTATTTTTAATCGTATAAACAAGCTTTAATGCATTTACTACTTCCGGAACAATTGCCGGTGTAGTAGTTGAGTTAGTATGACTCTTAAACTTTATATGTGATGCAAGCGTTGAGTCCTTTCCACTTTCAGGAGAAATTGCAATGACGGCTTCAACAGTAGCAAGATCTGAGGTTTGAGAAGATCTAGATATATATAAAGTTTCAGTTGATTTAAGTGTGTCATTAAACTTGGATAACGCAGTATCTTTTTTTGTATTTGCATCAAATGAAGTTCTGATATTTGCTAAATTTCCGGAGATATAATATGGTAGAACTCTTGTTGCAACAACTTCAAAGGTTTTATTTGCAACTACGGGTGGATTTGTATCAATTTTAACTTTATAGTCAGTTGCGTTCCATCCATCACCACTATTTGCACTATTACCATTTACACTATTACCTGCTGCAAAAATCGAAAATTCAGTTCCTGTAGTTGGTGCAGTAACATTAAAATTAAAACTAGTTTTATTATTTACGGAAGTTTTTGGTAATGTGTGAGTTAATTCTCCACTTACAAGTTTTGTATCCATTATTCCAACCGGAATACCAATTGTACCTTGAGATAAAGATACATTCAATCCACCCTTAACGGCCGATCCACCGCTGAGCTCTAAAGTATAATTTGCTGTTTGTCCGGGTGCAAGTGTATTAGGACCTTTTAATAAAACTGAAACATTCGGATCTGCAGTTGGATTATGACAAGTACATCCGACTTTAGATTGTCCTGTAATTCCACCACTGTAGCCCAAAAATAAAACCGAAACTGAGCAAAGCATTAAAATCGGTAACACTTTTGTATAAAAGTTTTTCATAATTCTATCCTTTTTTTAGTTAGACCAAGTTAGAATAATTTTTAATTTAATCCAATAAGTTAGGAATAAGGTGTGTTTATCATCACCTTATTACGAGTTTTGAAAATCCGCAAATTCAAAAAAGTGTGCCCGGCGCGAATCGAACGCGCAACCCTCAGCTTAGAAGGCTGATGCTCTGTCCAATTGAGCTACGGGCACAAATCCATAATTACGACACAAATATACTTTTATTTTCTTTAGTAGAAAATTATTGTTTATTATTTTTATTTTCGTATAAATTTCTCTTTTCATAATTTTAAACTTTCTATATTTTCAACTGTTATGACAACACCTCTAATGAAACAATACGCAGATGTTAAAGCTAAATATCCAGACACAATACTTCTTTTTAGATTGGGGGATTTTTATGAAACCTTTAATGAGGATGCAAAAACTACTTCTAAAATACTTGGTATAACTTTAACAAAAAGAAATAACGGTCTTGCTGGTGAGACTCCTCTTGCAGGTTTTCCATATCACGCTCTTGATAATTATATTCCAAAATTATTACAAGCTGGTTTAAGAGTTGCTATCTGTGAACAATTAGAAGATCCAAAATTTACAAAAGGGATTGTCAAACGAGACGTTGTTGAAGTTCTTTCTCCCGGAGTTGCATATTCTGATAAAGTTCTCATGCAGAAGAAAAATAATTATTTGCTTTCATTTTCGGGAAATGAAATTATTGGAGTCGCTGTAGTTGATATTTCAACCGGCGATTTTTTTGCAACTGAAATTCCTGAAGATCAACTCACACAATATATTTCTGCAATAAATCCTTCAGAAATAGTTGTACGAAAAGAAATTAAAAATGATGTCAAAAAATATTTTCTAACTGGTAGTTCTCCATTTGTTAGTACTGTTGATGAATGGGTTTGTGCGATAAATTATTCTACAGATATTTTAACAAAACAATTTAATACAGTTTCTCTAAAAGGATTTGGTTTAGAAAATCACAATCAATCAATTATTGCAGCGGGGATGTTGCTTCATTATTTGGGAGAAACACAGAAATCAAATATTCCGCATATCTGTTCAATAAGTTGGGTGGATCAAAGTAAAACAATCTCTCTCGATTCAACAACTTTAAGAAATCTGGAAATAATTTCATCTACAAATAATTCAAACAATACACTTCTCTCTATAATAGATGAAACTTTAACACCAATGGGAGGAAGGTTAATTACAAAGTGGATTACAAATCCAATTAAAAATGTTGGAGATATTTCTGAAAGATTATTTGCTGTTCGTGAAATCAAAAAAGAAAAAGTGATTTTGAGGGAATTACAAAATCAATTTTCTAATATTTCGGATATTGAAAGATTGTTAAGTAAAATTGCAACTCAACGTGCAACTCCGCGTGATGTTGTTGCTTTGAAAAATATTCTTGCAACAATTCCACAGATTAAATCAACTCTTTCAAAAATAAAAAATTCAACTAACCTACTTTTAACAATTTTAAATTCTTTAAATCCTCTTGAAAACTTAGTTAAACAAATAAACAATGCATTAACAGATGATCCTTCCATAAATTTGAGAGAAGGAAATGTTATTCGAAGAGGATATAATAAAGAGCTCGATGAATTGGTATCGATTACACATTTGGGAAAAGATTGGATTGCGAATCTTCAACAAACTGAAAGAAATAAAACCGGAATTAATTCTCTTAAAATTTCTTACAACTCTATCTTCGGATATTATATCGAAATTACAAATACACATAAAGATAAAGTTCCTACCGAATATATTCGGAAACAAACAATGACTTCCGCCGAAAGATATATTACGCCAGAGTTGAAAGAATATGAAGAAAAAATTCTAACTGCTGAGGAAAAAATACTCGCGCTTGAAACTGAATTATTTACAGAACTACGAACTTTAATTGGTAAAGAATCTCTTGCGATCCAAAAAAATGGTGAGTTAATTGCGACTCTGGATGTATTAATGTCCTTTGCAATTGTTGCTGAAAAAAGAAATTATTGCGAGCCAATTATTTCCGATTCAACTAAATTAATTATTAAAAATGGAAGACATCCTATAATTGAAGAGTTACTTCCATTTGGCGAAAAATATAAATCAAATTCTGTTGAACTCGACACTTCAGAAAATCAGATACTCGTAATTACCGGTCCGAATATGAGTGGAAAATCTTCCTTCCTTCGTCAAACAGGATTAATTGTTTTACTCGCACAGATTGGAAGTTTTGTTCCTGCCGATAGTGTAGAAATTGGAATTGTTGATAATATTTTTACGAGAGTTGGTGCAAGTGATAATATTTCGACCGGTGAAAGTACATTTTTAGTTGAGATGCACGAAGCTGCGAGAATTATTCACAGCGCAACGAATAAAAGTTTAATTCTGTTAGATGAACTTGGAAGAGGAACAAGTACTTTCGACGGAATTTCAATTGCGTGGGCTTTGACAGAATATTTACACCAACATATTTGTGCGAGAACTCTTTTTGCAACTCATTATCACGAACTTAATGAACTTGCTGAACGATTCCCCAGAATAAAAAATTTCAAAGCTGATGTTAAAGAGTACGATGGTAAAATTATTTTTACACATAAAATAGTTCCCGGATTTGCAGATCACTCTTATGGAATTTACGTTGCCGAAATGGCGGGACTTCCTAAAAATATAACAGACCGAGCAAAAACTATTTTAAAAAATTTAGAGTCCTCCGATTTGTCGATTCACTCTCACATCGACGAATTACCACAATTAAATATTTTTGAATTAAAAGATGATTCGTTGCGGGAAGAAATTAAAAACGCAGATATAAATTCGTTGACACCTCTTGAAGCGTTAAACTTAATTTCTAAACTGAAAAAGAAGCTTCAGTAGAATTTTATTTATCCCAGATTTCGCGACCTTCTTTATCGATAATACCCCATTTACCACCGAGCATTATTTTTGCAGTTCCCGCTCTAAATGGATAAATGTCATCATAAAGAATTGGTGTTAATTCTTTTCCTTCGAGATTTATTAAACCATATTTTCTGTTTTGGCCAACTTTTGCAACACTCATCTGAAATGGAAAGACATCGTCATATTTAATATCTGTAATATTTTTCCCAACTTTATTTATAACGCCATACTTGCCATTTAATTTAACAGTTGCCATTTCTTCACTGAATGGTGAAATAGCTTCATAATTAATCGGAATAATTTCTTTTCCATCTCGATTTACTAATCCAACTTTATTTCCAATTTTAACTTGTGCAAATCCTTCAACAAAATCTCCAATTAAACTATATTTAATAGGTGTAATTTCGCGACCGAAAGTATTAATGATTCCGAGCTGCTCGCCAAATTTTACATGCGCAACTCCCTGAACAAAATCGCCAATGTATTGATATCTGATTAATGTAATTTCTTTTCCCTGCTTGTTAACCAAACCTTTGCGTCTGTTAATTTCAACTTCAACTAAACCTTCGCTAAATTCTTTTACATCGTCATATTTAATTGGTGTAATTTGCTGACCGCGTCGATTTATTAATCCCTTTTTTCCTTCTTGTTGAACGGTAATTAATCCGCCGACAAAATTATAAACTTCATCATATTCAAATTTTGTAATAGGAGTTCCATCTTGATTTATAAATCCATATTTCTCGCCGACTTTAACTTGGATAATTCCATCTTTCAAATTATAAATATCATCATACTCAACTGTAGTAATTGGTTTTCCCATTGAATTTATTAAACCAAATTTTCCACCAACACGAACTTTTGCGAGGTCATCTACAAATTCATAAATCTCTTCGTAAATTATTTGGGAAACTTCATCTCCGTTATTATTTATAAGACCAACTTTTCCATCAACAACAATTTCAGCAAGTCCATTTTGGAAATTATAAACAGTGTCGTACTTCATCGGTGTAATTTCAATTCCATCTGTATTTAAAAATCCATGAAGTCCATTTAAATTAATACTGAAAGTTCCTTCGGAATGTAAACCGATATCTTCATATTTAAGTTGAGTAACTTCTTTTCCCTGTCGATCTAGCAATCCGCATTTATCGCCAATCCAAACTTTGCTAAATCCTTGTCCAACACCGTTAACACGATCGTATTTAATTGCTGTAATTTCCACTCCCGAATCATTTATTAAACCATATTTACTTTTTACTTGAACTTGCGAATAACCTTCATCACTATTCCAAACAGCATCGTATTTTAATTGTGTAATTTCTTTCCAGTTTGAATTTATAAATCCGAATTTCTTTTTTAAACTAACTTGCGCAATTCCTCTTCTAAAATCTCCAACGTAATCATACTTTAGTGGAAAAATATCTTCACCATTTCTATTTATAAATCCCCATTTTCCATTGTTACTAACAAAAATCATTCCTCTTATATATTCTCCCATATAATCATATTTCGGAGAGACGATTTCCTTCGAGCCATCGTGTAAGCCAAACTTTGCATTTTTGGAAACTTTTTTAAGATTTTCTGCAAGCTCCCAAACTCGATCGTATTGTGCAAGCTCCTGTCCAACTAGAACTGCTGAAAATAAAAAACTAAATAAAATAATTTTGTGAAATTTCATTGCGGTTCCTTTATTTGTTTTTGAGATCAATATATTCTTTTCCATCTCTTGAAAGTGAAAGTTCTTTTCCATCTTTTTTAACCAACGCCCAATCACCAACAAAAGTTCCTATTTCATCATATTCAATTGACGTTAAAAGAACTCCCTCGTTTGTGATAAGCCCGAATTTATTATTTATACCAACAATTGCTCTTTTCAATTCGAATGAAGAAACAAAAGTATATTCAACAGGAATAACTTCAATTCCCATTCGATCGATAAATCCCCACAAATTATTTTTCTTAACTGGTGCAAGATTATCTTCAAATCTTCCGATGTAATTGTAAACTGCCGGAGTTAACTCTTCACCTGTTTCTGAAAGAAGTAAAAATTTTCCGAGAAATTCAGCAACAGCAACTCCGTTAAAAAAATCTCCAATTCTATCATACTTAACAGGAGTAATTTTTTTTCCTTCTTCGTTTATAATTCCAACTCTCCCACCACGCAAAACTTCTGCTCGTCCCTCTACAAAAGGATAGATATCGTAATAAAGTGGTGAAATTACAATCGAACCGGTTGGCGAAACAAATCCAAAAAGTAGTTGACTACTGGAAACCATTCCGATTGGAATTCTATTATTTACATTTTCTCCGACATAATTATAAATAGTTTCGTCGAGCAAATTAAAATATGGATCTGTAAAAACATATTTTGTTCGTTGCTCACCCAAAAGAATAAATGGCGCATCAATCGAACGAATCGATAATGTATTCCATTTTTGTCGTTCACTCATAATTCCATATTGATATGGCAACTTGTATCGTTGTGCGGGATATAAAGAAATTGATGGTTGTGCCATTAAAAATATATTCAGAAGAAAAAATAAAATAATAAGTGAATTTAGTTTTTTCATTTATTAATAAAAATTATTTCGCATCGGTTTCTTCCGGTTGCTCATTTTCTTCAGTGATGTCAGACTTTCCACCTTCAACAAATTTTAACGAATCGGTTTTCTTAATGTACTTTACTTTAATATTACTTCCTTCGCTAAATGTTCCTTTAAGAATTTCTTCTGAAATAGGATCTTCAATGTATTGTTGCAATGCTCTTCGAAGTGGACGAGCACCGAATGCGGGATCGTAACTTTTATCTGCAAGATATTCTTTTGCTTGTTTTGTTAATTCAATTGTTACACGCATTGAACCAATTCGCGAAAAAAGATCTTTCAAACTAATATCGATTATATCAATTATATGCTTCTTCTCTAATTGATGGAAAGTTATTGTTTCATCAACACGATTTATAAATTCAGGATTGAATAGTTGCTTCATTGAATCTTCAAAAGTTCCCTTCATTGCTTTGTACTTATCAACTTCTCCTTCATTTCCAAAACCAATTTTACCTCCTGCTTTTACATCACGCGAACCGGCATTCGAAGTCATTATTAAAATAGTATTTTTGAAATCAACTCTGCGTCCGAGACTATCTGTTAGTTGGCCATCATCTAAAACTTGCAAAAGAATATTGTAAACATCGGGGTGCGCTTTTTCAATTTCATCTAGCAACACAACCGAGTATGGTTTTCTTCTAACTTTTTCAGTTAACTGTCCACCTTCTTCGTATCCAACATAACCTGGAGGAGCACCGACAAGCCGTGAAACAGAAAATTTTTCCATGTATTCACTCATATCAATTCTGATTAATGCATCTTCTGTATTGAATAAATATTTTGCCAAAACTTTTGCCATTTCTGTTTTTCCAACTCCTGTTGGACCGAGAAAAATAAATGAACCAATTGGTCTTCGTGGATCTTTTAATCCTGCGCGTGCGCGCCGAATTGCTTTTGAAAGTTTTGAAATTGCTTCATCTTGACCGATGATACTTAATTTTAGAATTTCTTCCATTTTAATTAATTTCTGAGTTTCGGATTCTGCAATTCTATTTACAGGAACTCCGGTCATCATTGCAACAACATCTGCTACGTGATCTTCGGTAACTTCGTAAACTGATGAAATTGTTTTTTGATTCCATTCCCTTTTTGCAATTTCCAAATCACTTAATAATTTTTTTTCTAAATCACGAAGTCGTGCAGCTTCTTCAAAGTTCTGACTTTTTACAACTTGATTTTTAGTCTGCTTTATTTTTTCAACTTGTTCTTCTAAACTAACAACTTCCTGCGGAACAACAATATTAGAAAGATGAACGCGCGAACCTGCTTCATCAATTACATCGATTGCTTTATCCGGCATATTGCGATCGGAAATATAACGGTCACTTAAACGAACAGCTTTGTCAAGAGCTTTATCGCTGTAGTGAACGCCATGATGTTCTTCGTATTTATGTTTTATACTTTTCAAAATTAAAAGTGTCTCGTCCGATGTTGTCGGATCAACCATAATTTTTTGGAAACGTCTATCGAGAGCGCCATCTTTTTCAATATACTGTCGATATTCATCAAGAGTTGTTGCTCCAATACATTGCAAATCTCCTCTGGAAAGTGCAGGTTTAAACATATTAGATGCGTCGAGTGAACCAGACGCTCCTCCCGCTCCAACTATTGTATGAAGTTCGTCGATAAATAAAATCACGTCGTGCGATTTTTCTAACTCGTTCATTACAGCTTTCATTCTCTCTTCAAATTGTCCTCTGTATTTTGTTCCTGCAACAAGTGCTGCAAGATCAAGTGTTACAACTCGTTTATCGTGCAAAACTCTTGAAACTTTTTTCTGAACTATTCTCAGTGCAAGTCCTTCGGCAATTGCAGTTTTACCAACTCCCGGTTCACCCATTAAAACCGGATTATTTTTTTTGCGACGACTTAATACTTGTGCAACACGTTCAATTTCTTTTTCACGACCAATAACTGGATCTAATTTTCCATAGTATGCAAGTTTTGTTAAATCACGTCCGAAATTATCGAGCACTGGTGTTTTAGATTTTTCCTGAGTTTTTTTCTCACTGGTTTCTTTTGCACTTCCGGTTGCAGATGGTTTTCCACTAATAATATTATCAAGCTCATTTCTTACAGCATCGTATTGAACATTAAACTGATGCAATATTTGTGATGCAATATTATCATCATCGCGTAAAAGTGAAAGTAGTAAATGCTCAGTTCCAATTACATCACTTTTATATAACTTTGCTTCGAGATAAGTTATTTTCAAAACTTTTTCTGCCTGTTTTGTAAGTGGGATATTGCCAATAGTTAATGTTCCGCCTGAAGTGCGAACTGTATCTTCAATTGATTTTTTTAATTTATAAAGATCAACACTGATATTGCGCAGAATTTTTACGGCAATCCCTTCACCTTCGCGAATAATTCCTAATAATAAATGTTCAGTGCCGATATAATCATGACCGAGCCGAATTGCTTCTTCTCGACTTAAACGAATTACATCTTGAACACGATTTGAAAAATTTCCTTCCATATTATAATTTTCTTTCTTTTAAATTTATTTCTACAAAAACTAAACTGTTTATATGCAACCTCAGTTTCTACTTCTTACATTTTGAGAATAAATTTATCGAAATATAGAAGGTAAATCAAGAAAACAGAATTTAAATAGCATAATGAAATTCGTTGTATTACTGAACAGTTTTTAATAAATTTGCTTTCCTTGAAAGACAATTCCGCAGTAGCTCAATGGCGGAGCATTCGGCTGTTAACCGAAGGGTTGTAGGTTCGAATCCTACCTGCGGAGCAAAATTGTTTTTTCTATTTGCAAAAGCAACTTATTGGCTCCCTGCTTCAATTTTCTACTTAATTTTCCCGCATTAATAATTGCTGAAGTAATGGATGCTATTTTTATTCTTTTTTACCTTATTTTAATATCATGAATAGACTAATTGCAGTAAAAAATAAAAAAGATTTGCTTCCTCAATTCCGGAAAACACCAATCGAGTCACTTTTTGAATTTCATAATTTATCGAAACCATTTAAAAATTTTGCGAATGCACAACTACTTGTTGGGATGTGTATGGATAATAGAAAATATCTGCACATACCTGATAACTTTGCTTTTATTTTACGAAATGGCGGAGCAAATTTTCGTAACGATGAATTTAAAATTTCCTATGCAATTTCAGTTGGAAACGTAAATGCATTCGCACTTATTTGCCATAATAATTGTGGAATGGTAAATCTTATTTCTCGCAAAGAGGAATTTATAAAAGGACTTGTAGAAAACGCTGGTTGGAAAAAAAATGATGCCGAAGAACACTTTTGGCACAATGCGCCACAATTTGAGATTGGAAATGAAATTGATTTTGTAATTGGTGAAGCCGATAGATTGCGTTTTAGATATCCAAAAATTTTAGTCGCACCACTATTTTTTAATGTTGACGATAATTTGCTTTATCAAATAAAAGAAAAGTAATAATTATTCACTTTTTCAAGTCTTGTTACATCAACAACTTCGTTGTACTTTAAACCATAATTTATCATAAAGGTCTATATTTTAATGGAAAAAATTGAAAAGAAATTAAAAGAAGTTACCATACGTTTTGCGGGAGATTCCGGAGACGGAATGCAAATTACAGGTACACAGTTTACTAACACAACAGCTATGATGGGAAATGATTTAAGCACTTTCCCAGATTATCCTGCAGAAATCCGCGCACCGCAAGGTACACTTTTTGGCGTTAGTGGTTTTCAAATTCACTTTGGAAGTGCAGAAATAAATACACCCGGAGATAATTGCGATGTTCTTGTTGCAATGAACGCCGCAGCTCTGAAAGTAAATTTAAGAGGACTAATTCCCGGTGGTGCAATAATTGCAAATACAGATGGCTTCAATGATAAAAATTTAAAACTAGCCAAATACGCAACTAATCCACTAAAAGATGATTCGTTAAGTAGTTATAAAGTTTATCAAACTGATATTACAAAACTTACAACACTTGCTTTGCTGGATATGAATCTTTCAAATAAAATTGTTGAAAGAACTAAAAATTTCTTTGCACTTGGAATGATGTATTGGATGTATAATCGATCGATTGATCAATCGATAAAATGGGTTCAAAATAAATTTAAATCAAAACCAGAAATTGTTGAGGCAAATATTCGTGTGTTAAAAGCCGGATGGAATTTTGCTGAAACTACAGAAATATTTACTGTAAAATATACTGTTGAACCGGCAAGTTTACCAAAAGGAAAATATAGAAATATTACTGGTAACTCAGCAACTGCAATCGGTCTTGTTGCCGCTGCAGAAAAAGCAAATCTTAATCTCTTCCTCGGAACTTATCCAATTACTCCTGCGAGTGATATTTTACACGAGCTTTCGATGTACAAAGAATTTAATGTTCGTACTTTTCAGGCAGAAGATGAAATTGCAGCAATAACTTCCACAATAGGCGCTTCGTTTGGCGGCTCACTTGCAGTAACAACTACAAGTGGTCCCGGGATTGCACTAAAAACTGAAGCAATTGGTTTGGCTGTTATGGTTGAATTACCACTTATTATTATTAATGTTCAGCGTGGCGGACCAAGTACCGGACTTCCAACAAAAACCGAGCAAGCAGATTTACTTCAAGCAGTTTACGGACGTAATGGCGAAGCTCCTGTTCCAGTTGTAGCTGCATCAACTCCGGGAGATTGTTTTTATACAGTTTTTGAAGCAGCACGAATCGCATTAAAATATATGACTCCGGTTTTTTGTCTTACTGATGGATATCTTGCGAATGGTTCCGAACCTTGGGTGATTCCGGATGCAAATTCACTTCCCGATATTTCTACAAAATTCAGAAAAGACCCAAATAATTATCTTCCCTATTTACGTAATGCAGAAACTTTAGCAAGAGAATGGGCAATTCCGGGAACGCCGGGACTTGAACATAGAATTGGTGGTTTGGAAAAAGAAGATAAAACGGGAAATATAAACTACGAACCGGAAAACCACGAAAAGATGGTTCATCTTCGTGCAGAAAAAATTGAACGAATTGCAAATGATATTCCATTAGCAAAACCTGAAGGAGATGCTTCCGGCGATTTACTTGTTTTAGGTTGGGGTGGAACTTATGGTGCAATTAGAACTGCTGTTTCAACTCACAGAAAAAATGGTATGTCAGTTTCACATCTTCACCTTCGACATTTAAATCCATTCCCAAAAAATCTTGGTGAAGTTTTATATAATTTTAAAAAAATATTAATTCCCGAAATTAATCTCGGTCAATTAAGTAAATTAATAAGAGCAAAATATTTAGTACCAGCATTGAGTTATAATAAAGTTCAAGGACTTCCATTTACAGCACGTGAATTGGAAATAAAAATTGAATCTATTTTATCAGGAGATTTAAAATGAGTACACTAGTCGATGAAGTTGTAACCAAATCAGAAACCGCTTCGGTAAAATACACCGCAAAGGATTTTCAAACAGATCAGGATGTTCGCTGGTGTCCCGGTTGCGGAGATTATTCTATACTTGCACAAGTACAAAGAATAATTCCAGATTTTAATTTTCCAAGAGAGAAAACGGTTTTTGTTTCAGGAATCGGTTGTTCGTCAAGATTTCCATATTACATGGAAACTTACGGAGTTCATGGAATTCACGGCCGCGCAACTACAATTGCTTCTGGTTTGAAAATGACTCGCCCAGAACTTCAAGTTTGGGTTGTTACTGGCGATGGCGATGGTTTAAGTATTGGCGGAAATCATTTAATACATTTAATTCGCAGAAATCTTGATATAAATATTTTACTTTTTAATAATCAAATTTATGGTTTAACAAAAGGTCAATACTCACCTACTTCTGAATTTGGTAAAGTTACAAAATCAACTCCGCAAGGTTCAATTGATAATCCATTTAACCCTGTAACATTAGCTCTTGGTTCAAGTGGTACATTTGTTGCGCGAACAATGGATCGCGATCCAAAACATATGCAAACAGTTATTAAACGTGGCGTTCAACATAGAGGAACTTCTTTTATCGAAATTTATCAAAACTGTAATGTATTTAACGATGGAGCATTTTTCCATTTCACAGAAAAAGAATCGAAAGATGAAAACTCAGTTATTCTTGAACATGGCAAACCTTTAATTTTTGGAAAAGCAAAAGATAAAGGAGTTCGTTTAGATGGATTTACTCCAAAAGTTGTTTCACTCACAGATGGAAAATATTCTGCAAATGATTTATTAATTCATAATGAGAATGATTCAACACTCGCTTTTATTCTCGGCAACATGTCTTATAATCCCGAACTACCACGACCATTTGGAATATTTTTAGATACAGCTGAACATTGTTACGAAGATGAAATGCAAAAGCAAATTGATCTCGCAATTCAAAAAAAGGGAAAAGGAAATTTGGAAAAGCTGTTAAATGGTGGAGATACTTGGTTTATTAATTAACCATTTACAAATCTTTAAAGTAATTTTATAACATGTTTAAATTAGGAAAAAGGTTTAACAGACGCAGTTTTTTTCGAGCTTTCTTCGGTTTAGTTTTAACATATATTTTTCCATGGAAGGTTAAATCTTTAACTTCCGCTTTACCTCCTCATCATACAGGCGATGGATTTCGAAACACCGATCCCAACTTTAAACAAGCTGATGGTCTCGATGTATTTAATTGGCTAATCTCTCGCGGAACAAGAAGATCTTTTTCAAAAGAAACTGCTGAAATTCCATCAACTACTTTTAATAATATTCTTGTTGAAAATGTAAATACCAATAGCGTTACTTGGATTGGACATTCAACTACACTTGTTAGATGTGAAAAGAAATTATTTTTAACTGATCCAGTTTGGAGCGAAACTGCCGGTCCATATAATTTAGTTGGTGCGAAGCGTTATACTTCTGAAACAATTTCAATTGAGCAATTACCTGATATTGATATAATTTTAATTTCACATAACCATTACGATCATTTAGATTTAAATTCTGTCCTAAGTTTCGCTAAAAATAAAAAGACACATTTTTTTATCCCACTCGGTTTAAAGGAATGGTTCGCTGATTATGGAATTCAAAATCTACATGAAATGGATTGGTGGCAAGAAGAAACTTTTGGTTCATTTAAAATTGTTTGTACTCCTGCTCAACATTTTTCTGGAAGAAGTCCATTTGATCGTAACAATACTTTATGGTCATCATGGGCTGTAATTGGAAAAGAAAAAAGATTTTACTTTGGCGGCGACTCAGCTTATTTCTCAGGATTCAAACAGATTGGAGAAAAATATGGGCCATTCCAATTATCATTAATTCCAATTGGTGCATATCTTCCAAGAAATATAATGGGTCCTGTACACGTTGATCCAAAAGAAGCTGTTCAAGCATTTTTAGATGTCAACTCACAAATGATGTTGCCGATTCATTGGGGAACTTTCAGAATGGCTGATGAACCAATTGATCAACCACCAAAGGATTTTTTAGCTGAAGTTGAAAAACGTGGATTAAATTGGAATGCAGTACAACCTTTTAAAATAGGCGAAACAAAGATTTGGTAATATAATTTTTTTGTAAATTTAACTTGCAATTGGTAACTATTTTTGTTTATTTGATTTAGCGTTAATTTGTAAAGCATATTGCTAACTAAACTACATAACAGATTGCTCCTCTCTCGAATAACCTTCGGTTATCCCTTAACATTTCGAAATCCATTTCTAAAATATTTAATATGAAAAATAAATCTCAATTAAATCAAAAGAAAAAAATATTTGTACTCGATACAAATGTAATTCTTCACGATAGTGAGTGCATTCATCAATTTGATGAACATGATGTAATTGTTCCGGTTGCAGTGCTCGAAGAACTTGACGCATTTAAGAAAGGAAATGATGCTGTAAATTTTCATGCCCGCGAATTTACAAGATCAGTTGATGTTTTATCAAGCAACCATTTATTTAATGGTGGTGTTTCCAGAGGAAAAGGGCTTGGCAAAATTTCTATTCATTTGGATAAAATATTTCATCCAGATTTAATTGGTACTTTTTCCCCTTTAAAAACAGATCATAAAATTTTAAACGTTGCATATACAATTGCAATTGAGAATAAACCTCGTCCCGTAATTTTAGTTACAAAAGATGTTAATCTCCGGATGAAAGCAAAAGCGATTGGATTATTAGCTGAAGATTATAAAAATGATCAGGTAACTGATATTCATTCTTTATACAAAGGACATCGATATGAAGACAATATTAAAGAAGAAGTAATCACAAAATTATATAGTCAAAATGGAGTTGATGTTTCGAGTTTTAGTTTTAAAAAAGCTATTATAGCAAACGAATATGTACTTCTAAAAAATGGAAAGCATTCCGGATTATCATCTTTTAATTCTACCTTAAAAACATTACAAAAAGTTGATAAAAGTTCTGCATATGGAATTCAACCTAAAAATGTAGAACAAATTTTTGCATTGGATGCTTTACTTAATCCCACAATCCAATTAGTAACTTTAACCGGAAAAGCAGGAACTGGGAAAACTTTGCTTGCTTTGGCTGCTGCTCTTGAACAAAGAAAACTTTATCGCCAAATTTATATCGCCCGTCCAATTATTCCTTTAAGTAATAGGGATATTGGATTTTTACCGGGTGATGTTCAAGCTAAAATTGATCCATATATGAAACCATTAATGGATAATTTATCGGTAATACAAAATCAGTATAAAGAAACAGATAATAATTATACTAGAATTACACAAATGATGGAATCAAATAAATTATTGATTGAGCCATTAACTTATATTCGGGGAAGAAGTTTGGTAAAAATATTTTTTATTATTGATGAAGCTCAAAACCTAACTCCACATGAAGTTAAAACAGTAATTACTCGCGCTGGAGAAGGAACTAAAATTATTTTTACAGGAGATCTTTTCCAAATTGATCATCCTTATCTCGATAGTCACACAAATGGATTAAGTTATCTAATAGAAAAAATGCAGGGGCAGAATTTATACGCGCATGTCAACTTAGAAAAAGGTGAGCGCTCTGTTCTAGCTGATTTAGCAAGCACAATACTTTAATAATAAATAATTATGGCTCAACTTCCTTTTCATTACGCGTTTCTTGTAAAAGATCTTTCATCAACAAGGAAATTTTATTGCGATATTTTGGGGTGTAAAGAAGGTCGCTCAACTGACACTTGGGTTGATTTTGATTTTTTTGGAAATCAATTATCAGCACATATTTCTACTGAAATTCCTCCTGCAATAAATTGCGGACATGTAGATAAAATTATAGTTCCAATTCCACATTTTGGATGTGTGATTCCGTGGGATAATTTTAATACAATTGCAGAAAGAATTCGTTCAAACAATATTAAGTTTATCATTGAACCTACAATTCGGTATGCAAATCAACCGGCAGAACAAATGACAATGTTCTTAACTGATTTAAGCAATAACCCAATTGAATTTAAAACGTTCAAAAATCCTGCCGAAATTTTTACTCCTTAAATTTACTTGACAACCGAAAAAGATTCGGTATTTTCAGTTAATAGTAAATCTGATAATGAAATTAACAACTCAAACAGCTGAAGTAATTATTATTGGTGGTGGAATTATGGGGGCTTCACTTGCATATCATTTAGCAAAACGTGGTTGTACAGATGTACTTGTGTTAGAAAAAAGTGAATCGTTTGGAACTGGAAGCACGGGAAAAGCAACTGGTGGTTTTCGTACACAATTCAGTACAGAAATTAATATTCAACTATCATTACTCTCACTAGAAAAATTAAAATTATTTCATTCTGAAATTGGAATTGATTCAGGATATTCTCCCCAGGGATATTTGTTTCTTATTGAAGATGAAGAAAAGTTGAATAAAATAAGAGCTGTTCGTCAATTTCAAATACAATGTGGCTTAAGTGATGTTGTCGAACTTTCTGTTTCTGAAATTCATAAACTTCAACCCTTTATAGATTTAAATAATATTATCGGAGGAGTATTTTGCGGAAGTGATGGCTTTATTAATCCGATGAATATTTTACAAGGTTATACTAAAAAAGCTAAAGAACTTGGTGCGCGGTTTTTACAAAAATGCGATTGCCAATCTTTCGAGGTTTTAAACAATAAAATTGTAACTGTATCAACTTCACTTGGTGTCTTTTTTGCTGAATCTTTTGTCAATGCTTGTGGCCCTTGGGCTGCAGATATTTCTAAAAAAGCTGGGTTAGATTTACAAGTTGCACCTTTAAAAAGACAAGTTGCGGTTTTACAGGAAATTGATTTACTCCCTTCAACCTTACCGATGACTATATTTTTAAGTGACGGTTTTCATTTTCGAGTTAGAAACCGCCAATTACTTTTATTGCGATCTACAATTCCTGAAACTAGTAATCTATTTGACACAACCGTCGAATCGAATTGGTTAAAAACTACACATGAGATTGCTAAAAAAAGAATTCCAAATCTCAAACATTCAACAATCGATATTATGGCAAGCTGGGCTGGATTATATGAAATGTCTCCCGATAACCACGCAATCCTTGGTAAATCAAAACTTGATAATTTTTATTATATTAATGGCTCGTCGGGACATGGTGCAATGCACTCTCCTGCTCTCGGACAATTGCTTTCGGAAGAAATTCTTGACGGTAAAGCAAGTACAATAAATATTCATCCACTTCGTCCTTCAAGATTTGATGAAGGAGAACCGAACTTAGATTTACATTTATTATAAATTAAAGAAAGGAATAATATGAAAAAAATTATTATTGCTACATTAACTTTTGGCTTAACAATTATTTACATTTTGAGTTTACCAAAAAATTCAACCGCACAACTTATTTCAACATTTTCAATTGTTGCAATTGATACTTTGAACGGAGATGTTGGTGTAGCTGTTCAATCAAAATTTCCAAATGTAAGACCGGTAGTTCCTTGGGCAGAAGCCGGTGTCGGCGCAGTTGCAACGCAGTCATTTGCAAATGTTTCATTCGGTAAAAGAGGATTAACTTTAATGCGTGAAGGTGCAACTGCAGAAGATGCACTTCGAATTCTCGTAAATAGTGATGAAGGAAAACATACACGACAAGTCGGAATTATTGATTCAAAAGGAAACGCAGCAAGTTGGAGCGGTGGAGAATGTTTTGATTGGGCTGGTGGACTTGTTGGTACAAATTCAGCAATAAATAATTTTGGTAGAAAAGGAGAAATTATTGTTGGCAAAGGATTCGCAGCTCAAGGAAATATTCTTGTCGGAAAAGAAACTGTCGAAGCACTTGCAAATACTTTTCGAAATACAAAAGGTTCTCTTGCAGATCGATTGCTTGCCTCACTTATTGCAGGTGGAAAAGCAGGAGGAGATCGACGTGGCGAACAATCAGCAGCATTATTGGTGAAACGTGCAGGTGCTGGTTACGATAATACAACCGACGATCTTGTTGACATTAGCGTCTACGATCATCAAAAACCGCTGCAAGAATTAGAGCGATTATATAATATTCACAAATTATTTTTCTTTAAAAGTGATCCTTCAAATTTAATTGATATCACTCAAACAATTTGTAAGGAGTTGCAATATATTATTAGTGACAAGGCGTATAAAGGAATGCTTTTTTACTCAGGACCGATTGATGGTATTTATACAAACGCAACTAAAAAAGCATTACAGGATTTTATGGGATGGGAAAATTATGATGTCCGCATTCGACAAGATAATAAAATTGATAGAGATGTTCTTGCAGATATTCGAAGACAATACAAAGAATATTCTTTAAATAAATAGTTTATCTTTTCTTGTTAGTAGGAAATAATATTTCCCAACAATTTATATGTAGCGGGATCAATATTCATAAGTTGATGATGAATATTTAGGTTTATATACATTAAATAACCTTTTCCAAGTTGCTTACCAATTATTCCTGGATTATTTTTATCTCCTTCCAATAAATCTATTTCGCCACTATAAACAATTCTATTATCAACTTTTTGATACAACCAATTTTCAAATAATTTAGTTTCAATGTTATTTGGAGAGAGAAGTATTTTACCTTCACTCAGAATATTCTGTTCAACTTTTGTCGGATCGCACATTATATTCAATTCATTTGACAGAGATTGAGTATTCCATGAAACTGACTCTTGTGAAAGGACAACTACCTTTCCACCATTTTGTAGAAATGTAAACAGTATTTTTATTTCTTCTTCTTTTAATGCTTTTTTAGATAAATCATTTCTATCAATTATAATAATATCAGACAAAATATCTCCTGTTATCGTGGAACTCGCAGTTGTATTTAATCTAATTCTATTTAATGCAATTTTTATAATTGGTTCAATCTTAGATTGTGTTCGGATGAATATACTTTTTGTAGAATCAGTTTTTACGTCAAACTTTCTTGCGGCAACTCTTGAAACAACATCGCCTTGAATTGCAATATTTAATAAATAATTTCCATCTTGTGCAGGACGAACTTTTTCTATAACAAGCGTATCTTCTTGAATATCTCCTTTTGTCATTAATCTGAAATTTATTTCCGGTCCTGTAGCGAGTGAATCATTTACATTAAGTTTATCACGAACTGGATCTCTTGAATTATTTGCCAAATACATCGGTACTTTTTCATTTTTTTGTAATTTAATTATTGGCCACCTTGGTTCAACTATAAACCGATCTGCAGGAATAAATTCCAAATTATCTTCCAACATAAAATTATAAAATGGATCATCATCGTAATGAATTACAAAATATTTAAATGGTAAAGTTATTGTTCTTCTATAAGTATAATATCGGTGAGCTGGTAAAAACGATGTAAGATCTCTTGGTGATATTATCCGATATCTGGTTCCGCTTTCGAATGGCATCAAACTTGTTAATTCTTCATTTATAATCCATCCTTGAGAAGTTAATGGAAAATAAATTTCGGTTTTTCCTTTTAACTCTTTTGGGAAGACAACTGAATCAATATCCAAATATGTAAGCTGAACAGGAGCAATTGTTTTTTCTGAAAGGGTGTAATATATTTTTACTCCAAGTAAATTAACTCGTGCATTTTCAAGTTTCTTTTTCCAGTTGAATAATACCGATACAGATTTTTTATCATTCCTGATTTTTTTATTTCTTAATTTTGAATCTATTACACTAATTGCAATTGCAATATTTTCAAGTAATGGCAGTTTTTTAATTGTTTTATTCTGTAGTAATGTACCGATCTCTGTTACTAAATTTTTTGTTTCCTGCAATTCTGGCGAAATAATACTTTCCCATTTTACTTTTGTTGAAGAGCCAGCAACGGAATAAAAACTATTTTTGGATATTGAATCTGCAGCTTGAATATTTTGAGGCAACGAACGATAAAACATTTTAATAAACTGACCGTATGTTTGATAGCTTTCGTGAAGTTCTTCGCTGAATTGGTTTATATTTATTTCATTTCCAGTACCACCTTCTTCAAGAATAGTTATTTTGCCAAACTCTTTTTGGACTGCTGACTTTTTTAGAAATGCGGAGAGTGTTGTTGTAAATAATTTACTTCTGTAATTATTTTGCAGGTAATTCTTCTCTTTAAATAATATTATCACATCCGGCTGAGAAGCTAGTAATAGCTCTTTAATATTTTTTTCTAATTCTACTTTTTCCCAATCCTGCTGTAATTCTTTAATCGAATTTGGGACGGTGTAAATCATATTCATAAAGAAATGTTCACCCTTTACAAGTTTAATAATGTTTGCAGCTTCCTCACGCCGAACTGGAGCAACATCCGCAGGTAATTTATCTTCTCTTAAATGGTAAGTTCCCTCTCCATTAGTTACATAAGCACTTGTAATTGTTGCGCCAAGCTGATATCTAAAATATGCGATAGTTGCAAAATCTTCCTGCCCCGGTTCTTGAGAAATAAATAGTACAGATAAATCTCTTTTTAATTCTTTCCCAAGGAAGTTAAGTTTAGAGCTTTGATCGGAGCTATATAACAATGTAGTTATTAATAATATTGTAAATATAATTTTCATTCTTCAAAATACAAATAAAAAAGGCTGACTCTTTTAGGAATCAGCCTTTTAAAATTAAAAACTATTAGATTTTTAGAAACCTAATTTTACTGAAAGTACGTTGTTGTTACCAAGATCTTTAACGGCACGGTTTGCAAAATCAACTGTAATTGCTAAACCTTCTGTTGTAAAAGTAACACCACCACCCATTACAATACCAAATATATCATCATCAGCATTTGTTACTTGTGCAGCAGCTTTTCCGCCACGACCATAAATAATCAATCCATCACTTGCAGTGTAAGAAACTTCTCCACCAAATTTGAATTCATCTACATACAAACTATTGTTTGAATAAGCACTAGTGAAAGATGCTTTTATACCATCGAGATCCACATTATATGCTACTCCAAGATCAATAGTTGTAGGAAGTTCAAATGTTGCTGCTTCAAGTTTATACGCTTGTTCTGGACGTGAACCAGATGTTCCTTCTGCTTTTCTGTATAAACCAGATCCACCATATTGCATTTTTGGACCGATATTTCTAATTGCAATACCAAGATCCAAACCTGTAATACCAACAAGGTTTGCATACTGTACACCCATATCTAATGCATATCCGGTTGAATTGGCATCAAGAATTTTCTCAGAAACTATTTTTCCTGTTAAACCAACTGTTACGGCATCTGAAAGATTTTTTGCATATGTGAAAGCAAGAGTTGAAAAATCTGGTGAGTAAAATCTTTCACCTGAATTTTCTGGATCATCTTCAGTTGTATTTGGAATATCTCCAAAATCAAGTGATTTGATACTCATACCAACTGTACCAAAATCGCCAAATGTTCCGCCAACTGCGAAATTACTTACACCGATATCAGCAATGTATGTCATATCGGAAAACATTCCTTGAGCTGCATCTTTCATTCGTGCAAGTCCAGCTGGATTCCAATACATAGCTTCAACACCACTTGTAGTTGCAATACTAGATCCGCCAAGTGCAAAATCTCTGCCACCCGATGGAATTAGAAGTTGCGTTGCAGCTGCAGTTCCAGTTCGTTTGTTTTGTGCTTGTGTGTTATACTCTGATACAAGAATAATCATGCATAAGAGCACACTGATAAATTTAAAAGAATTTTTCATTGTTTTTTTCTCCGTATTCATGATTAAAAGCTTGTTAATATTTCTTGTTCTTGAATTACACCAAGTTTAAGAATTTTAGTTTTTTCTCCACTTGTGACTGTACCTGTTACATATGCAATGTACATTCCACTTGCAATTGGGAAGTTATCTGTGTTAAGTAAATCCCATTTAAGAAATTGTTCACTATCATCTTTACTAAGTGTTCTTACTAACTGCCCAGCTAGGTTGTAGATTTTAATTTTAGTTACTTTTGGTAAATTATTAAATACTACAAACCGTGAGAAGCGATTAGTTTCTTGTGCGTTCGATGCATAATAAGGATTTGGATATACACCAACTCTATCCCAACTAGCATTATCTAATGAATCATTTTTCGTAGGAGCAGTTACTGTATATTCGTAGAAATGATTTAATGTATTAATTCTATTTGGAATTAATTGTAGTTTTTGTGCATCAGTTCCTACATCTGTCCATGGATTATCATTTCTTCTAGCCCATGTTGCAAAATACATATATTGCATGACATTTGAAAGTGCACTAAGTGTATCCAATGGATTCAAGGTTTCTGAATATGTTCGATTAGAAATAAATAGCCATTCACGAGGTCCAGTTGATGCAACATTATCACCAACATTAAAATTAGGAGGATCATATACACCATTTACTCTTCCACCAGCTACGTTATTTTCAAGAAATCCAACTGTTAATCTTCTTGGAGGCGTAGCATCCATATCATAAACAGCAAGTGGTACATTTTTTTCAAATGCATTAAATCCATAAGAACCATTCCATGGTCTAAGTAAGAATGGAGAGAATTCAGGTTTTGCACTGGCCGACGCACCTGCTCTCACATAACGATATCCAAAAGAAGCATTTGCTTGGTTTTTATTCCATGTGAAATTTCCTGTTGCTGCATCTATTGTAACATTAGCAAATCTGAGTTCAACCTTTTTTAAATTTGCAGCAGAAATTGCCGGTGGGATGCCGTTAAAGTATGTTGCAGCAGTAGTATAACCAACTGCACCTTGGAAACTCTCAAAAGCTAATGCGTTGGCACCGCCACCCCAAGTTAAGTTTCGTAAACCAGACACCCAATTCCAACCCCATAGGTTTGGATCTGCAGCATCAAACATATCTCTACGCTTTAAACCTGGTGGTGGTCCGAGAACTTTTAAAAATATTCCACCTTCAACCATATCATAATTACCATCATCATTTTGGTTTGATTTTCCGGTTAGTATAATTTTATTATCTGTAGTATTAGTTAATTTCCATGAAGTAGAACCACCAGTTGTATCAAAATTAACTCTATAAGCTTTTCCATTTGCAGAAGAAGGGCTAACAACAATTGGTACAACAGAACCATCGGTTGATAATGCACCGCTTCCTGTAACAATATATTTTGTGTAAGCTAAGGTATCGCCATATTTATTTGCATAATTAGTACCAAATGGTATTTTAGATTTTGCTACATAAATTAAAGGTGAAGATTCTAAAGCAGCCGGCAAGAAACCAGAAACTGTTGCAACTGAATAAGCTGTAACAGCAAAATAATATTCTTGTCCGTTATTTAATTTACCAATGTCCTTAACCCAATCACGGTCGATAACAAAATTTCTACTTATTCCACTGTTGGATCCGTATTGAACTGGAATACTTAAAATTTGACCAGATCTTTGATCAAATTGTATATCCAGAACAGTTGTTGGATCAGCATCGGTATCAAATGTAGCAATTCTTTTTGCTTCAGCTAATGTTGAAGCTTTTGAAGGAAGTTGATAAAGATTATAACCTTCAAATCTATATCCACCTGGTTGATTAATTTTTGTTTCTGTATTTTTTACAACAGTTAAATTACTTCCCCAATCTAAAACTATTTTACCATCGAGTTCTGTAATTCCAAGTGAAGGAGCTGCTGGAGCTGAAGCAACTGCGAATAAACCATTATATGTGTTTTGAGCAAATTGATCATTGAATTTCATAACTGAAACGCTTGATAATCTGTCTGAACCCATACCGCAAACTAGTCCAACAACAATTTCTTGTTCTTCTTGAGGACGCATCTTGAATGGTCCAGTTGTTAATAATAAACGACGATCACCAGGAGCAACTGAGTATGCTTGACCAAGTCCATCAAGAAATCCTGTTCGTTTTACTGGGTCACCTGAAAGTGGAAATTTAGAAGCTGGAAATGGACCACTTGCATAAGGTATATCTGCGGTTTTAAAATCTCCCAAAGGAGCAAATCCTCTTAACATCTTCCACCATCTTCCTGAACCTGCATCATAACTTGCTGCTCCACCTGGTGGGTCTGAGTAAGCACTACCTGCGGAGAAATAAGAAAATGAAGACATACCAAGATTTTTCTTTCCTTTAACATATTTTAAATTAAATACAGCTGAGTCACCCGCAACACTTGAAACTGCAGGACCTTGTAAAAAGTCATATCCTGCTGCTGGTGGTGGATAACCGTATGAACGATAAACTTGATCGACTGCATTTGCATTATAAACGTATCCCATGCTTAAAAGTGTATCGCAACCAATTATATCATCAGAGAAGGTTCCCATATCAGGATCTGACCATTGACAAACATACATACTATCAATTGTGAATGTTCCTTTAGTGGTACCTTCAGTTGTTGCTCCACCTTTATTAATTAGTTTGTATTTACCAAAATAAATACTCCCGAGAGCATCAGAGCGTTTATAGCCCCAAATTGTTTTTTGGCACTCAATACCAATTGGGTTTGAACCCAAAAATCCTGTGGATTGTGTTGCATCCAAATCATTATAAACTGTCCAAAGAACTTGATCTGCTGGTGAATTTGGATCTGAACCTGCTAATCCTGGTTCATCAAGTTTGTTTGCAATTAAATCATCAACTGTCCAACCAGCTGGTGGAGCTTGATAACCGGTTGTTCCATTTCTTTCGATATATGGAGCACCTTTTGCAACTGGCCATGTATCCCAATCCGTTTGATACTGGGTTATAATCGCAGCCATTTCTCCTGAGCTAACTTCATCGATTGATTTTTCATATGATTCAGCAGCATCAATTTTTAATTCATTTTGTGACATCGATTTAAAATCACGACGAACACGATAAATTTTTACACCAGCTGAAGTAATTGGTTCTGCAGTAGCTGTAGCACCAGTTCCGTTTATCCAACCAGCTTTTGTTCCAACTCCATAAGTTCCACCACCAACACGTATCGGTTGAAGTGAAGCTGGGGTTGTTATAGCAGTATCTGTAAAAACTTTACCACCCCAAACAACACCATCCTGATAAATTAGGGTATAGGCATTTCTTGGGAATCTTGTTCCATCAACACCATTTGGTGAGTGGTTAGATTTTCCATCATGGGCATGCCATGTTGTTAAATTATTAATATTTAGAATCTGGTATTTTGGATCACCTGCTGAATTAGATAGCGATCCTTTTGATTCTTGTTTTTGATCTTTTGGTGTTTTTGCTTCTGCAACAAAGGACAGTAAGCAAATCACAAGTAAGCTCAAGATAAATTTTGTTTTCATATTGTTTTTCATTTCTTTTTTAATGGTCATTTTATTCATTGTGGGCTCCTACTATAATTCGGCTTTCAAGCCAAATTGAACTTTACGTGGAGCACCAAAAAGATCACCACCGGCCATTCCACCCAATCCGCCACCAGCACCAATACCCATATATGCCCAACGGTTAGCAAGAATAACATCTCTGTAGAATGCTTCGTAGTTTGGAATATCTTTATAAGAGACAGCAAATGGACTCTTCAACCATCCATCATCACCAGTTGTACCTGTTGTTGGGAAGATATTCAAGATATGTTTTGTGTTTAAGAAATTCTCAACACGAACATAAAGATCAAGATTTATTCCTCCAACATAAATTGTTTTGTTTGCTGTTAAATCGATATTAAAATACCATGGTGTTGAAGAATTATTAATTGGTTCTACTGGATTTCTGCTTCGTGAGTCTATCAATGCACGAACTCCAATATTCCAAGCTGTTGCTTGTCCAAGGTTTTGTGGTTCAAGAATTTTTGTATAGTTATGTCCACTATTAAAAGTAAGAAGTGCATTTACTCCGGCACCTTCTAATAATCCACCTTCACCTTTTGCAAAACGATAGTCAATCATTCCACTACCGCGATGTGTATAGTTGTGGTCAAGTGAATATACAAAATTTGGGAATCTTGCTTGACTATCATCTGTAACTGCATTTTGTGCAGATCGTGATGTTGAGCCAGTTCCTCTTGCTTCAGATAATGTGTAGTTTAATTTTGCAGATATTCTATTTGTTCTGCGTAATTCTAAAGTTAACTCAACACCTGATTGTGTACCAAAATCATCATTTTGGAATGCAACAAACATTGGATTGCCTTGAGAATTAAAAACACGTTTTAATTGAAGTTGGTCTTTTGTGTCTTTGTAGAATCCTGTTAGAGTAAATCCAAGATTGTCTGTTAAGATTTGTCTGAAACCAAGTTCGTATGAAGTTAATCTTTCTGGCTTCATCATAAATCCAATTGCTGAACCACCAAGGTTATAAGGTGAGCGTGTTGATTGATTTACCAATGAACTCAATGTAACGTCGCTAACATAAAGTTGGTTTAATGAAGGCATTTGAACATATTTTCCAAACTGAGAATAGAAAACAGTTTTGTCAGTTACTGGGAAACTAAAACTAACCCGTGGCAATATATAAGTATATGAATCTGTCTCGCCTTTACTTGCTTCCACCAACTGATTTAATTCGTTTACTTCTGGTTGATTTAAATCATCTACTTTTGAAACTGGATTTGTAGTTGCTTTAATTGTTGTTCCGTTTGGTGTAAAGCTTTCATAACGAAGACCAAAGTTGAAAATAAGATCACTGTACTCTAATTTATTTTGAAGGTAAGCACTCATTGTTACTGGTGCTCCTGGTTTTGTAACTACATCACTACCTTCTGCTTCTGCAGTTCCATCATAATTCCAACCGATATTTGAGATACCACCAGCTCTGATTAATGAAATAGTTCTTTCATAATCACTTGTAAACTGTGTTTCGTTAGCTACTCCATTTTTATCTGGATCTAATTTTGTTAAATAACCAGAAATACTTCCAACTGAGTAAGAACGAATGTCCCAAGTTTCAGAATTGAATCCGGCTTTAACTTCCCAACGAGGAGTAATTTGCGATGTAAAATCTCCAGTTAACCCAATTGATTTTTGCGAACTCTTTGAATAACTATTATTTGGTGCGTCTGGAGCAGCAAAGTTAAATTGGAAAATTGTTGAAAATACATCAGGACCATTATATCTGGTTTTCCATTTATTTACGGTTTTAAAAGTATCTCCATCAACAATGTAATCACTTGCGCCATAACCTTTTTCATAATTTGCAGCACTATCAACATATAATTTCCAGTCATCACCAAAATCTCCATCGTATGAACGAGAAGCTCTTGATTGTGCAGAAACACCAAATTCAGCAAATGTGGTTGGGTTTAAAATATAAGTTAAACGTCCCGAAACAAATGTTCGTTGCGTTTCGTTTATCATATTCTTCTTTTGATTAAAAATATAAGTTAAATATGAAGGCCATGAAGTTCCACCTTGAGTTTCTGAGGTCTCATATGCGCCTGATACTTTTAATTTCATATCACCCATATTGTAAAGAAGTGTTCCTTGCATTTGGGAATTTTTAAGATAATTACCTGGTAAAGAATTTTTCTTTAATTCAACAGGACCAGGAAGCGGAATACCAGAAGCAAGTGAACCCTTGTCGTCTGTTGTTAATCCTTCAAATTTAAATGGCTCTAACCAAATTCCTTGTCTGTTATCTATGCTGTTATTTTGGTAAGCAGCAAAGAATCTAAGATCATCCATTAAAAGTGGACCACCAGCTGTTACAACAAAATTTTTGTATCCATTTGCAACTGTTCCAAATTGTTCGGCACCCTCAGTACCATCCATTTGTAAATCAATAGTTGCATTATAATTTGAACCACCGGTTCGTAATGTACTTCTTACAAGACCTGAGTTTGCTCCGCCATATTCTGCGGTGTAACCACCGGTTTGAATTTGAACTTCTTCAAGAGCTTCTTGAATAACATTTATATTTTGTGAATTGTCGAATGGGTTGGTAGTGTTTGCACCATCAATAAAATATGCAACTTCACCAGCCCGACCTCCACGTACATAAAGTTTTCCATCTTTTTGCGAAACACCTGCTTCGAGTGCAACAATATTTTGAAGTCCTCGAATTGGGAGGTTCTCAATACTTTCTTGCGTGTTAACACGAACAGTATTTGTTGTGTTACGCTGAATAAGTTGACGCTCTGCAGTAACCTCTACTGCTGAAACTTGAACGTCAGAACTTTGCATTGCAAAATCCTGAGAAGTTGTAGTTTGAGATGCAATACGAACATTAGAAATTGTAACTGTCGCATATCCCACGAATGAAGATTTTATAGAATAACTTCCTGCGGGAACACCCAAAATTACATACTCACCATTTACATCTGTTGCAGCACCAAGCGATGTACCACTAATTGAAACTGTTGCTCCAATAAGCGCTTCGCCGTTTGCTTTGTCAGTTACTTTTCCACGCATCTTACCATCTTGTGCAAACAACACAATTGGTAAAACTAAAAATGAAAAAGTAAAAAGTAAAACTAGTCTACGTAAGACCATAGAAATACCTCCTAATAAATAATTGTTTGTGATAAAATTCATATCAGTTGCTAATGCTTTCGTTTGCATTGGGACCACTTTACAAATAATTTGTATTGATGTCAATACAAATTATTATTTTTTTTACTTTTTTATTAATAACTAATAAAGGGCGATTTTAGGCAAAAATCAATATTTTACAAGCTTATTGAGTGCTTCAATAAATCTTTGCTTTGGTAGGTAATTTAATTCAAGTGGTTTTGCAAATGGAATTGGTGTATCCAATGCGCCACACCTGATAACAGGTGCATCGAGATTTGCAAAACATTCTTCAGTTATGCGAGCAGAAATCTCTCCACCAATTCCACCAAATAAAGAATCTTCGTGCAATATAATTACACGTCCCGTTTTTTTAACAGATAAATAAATTATTTCCATATCAAGTGGAACAATTGAACGCAATTCAATAATTTCTGCAGAAATATTTTTTAATTGATTAACTGTTTCTGTTGCCCAATGCACTCCGTAACCGTAAGTAATTATTGTAACATCATTTCCTTCGCGTACAATTTTTCCTTTTCCAATTGGAATTGTAAAATAATTTTCCGGTACTTCACCAGTCACACTTCGATACAAAGATTTATGTTCAAAAAATAAAACTGGGTTCGGATCTTCGATTGCAGATAATAATAATCCTTTAGCATCTTCCGGCGAAGAAGGATAAACAATTTTTAATCCAGGTGTATGCGCAAACCACATTTCATTTGTTTGAGAATGAAATGGACCAGCGCCACTTCCAGCTCCGCATGGCATTCGAATTACAACATCAGCATTTGCTCCCCACCGATAATAAATTTTTGCAAGATTATTTACAACTTGCGTGAAGCCGCTTGAAATAAAATCTGCGAATTGCATTTCGACAACAGATTTTATTCCAACAATTGACATACCAAGTGATGCTCCGAGAATTGCAGATTCACAAAGTGGTGTATTGCGAACTCGGTCTTTTCCAAATTCATTTATAAAATTTTCCGTTACTTTAAATACTCCTCCATACTCGGCAATATCTTGTCCCATTAAAATTAAATTTGGAAATTTTCTCATTCCTTCTTTTAATCCATCAGAAATTGCATCAACAAATCTCATATTTTTTTTATTTGTTGAGGGTGGTGTTTCCACTCTATTATATGGCGCATAAACATCTGCTAATTCAATTTCACTATTCGGCATTACTTCTGGTTCAATAAAAATTTTCTCTACTTCAGTTTCAATCTCCGTTTTAATTAATTGACGGATATTCTGTATTTCTGTTTGGGAAAGAAGTTTTGACTCTATTATATATCTCTCGTAATTCAGAACTGGATCTTTCTTTTCCCATTCGGTAAAGAGCTCTTTCGAAATATATTTTGTTCCAGAAGCCTCTTCATGGCCACGCATCCTGAAAGTTAGACACTCTACTATAATAGAGCGTGGCTTTTGCCTGAGTTCTTCTGCAATCTTTGAAATTGTTGAATAAACCTCTAAAATATTATTCCCATCTATTTGGATTGCTTCAATTCCATAACCAATTCCTTTATCTGTTAAATTTTTGCATTTGTATTGTTCAGAAGTTGGTGTCGAGAGTCCATATTGATTGTTCTCTATTATAAAGATAACTGGCAAATCCCAAACTGCGGCAACATTAAGTGCTTCATGAAAATCTCCTTCACTTGTTCCTCCATCTCCAGTAAAAACAATTGTAGTTTTCTTTTCATTTCTCAATTTATACGCAAGTGCAACTCCATCTGCAACGGCGAGTTGAGGACCGAGATGAGAAATCATTCCGATAATGTGAAATTCTTTTGAACCAAAATGAAATGAACGCTCCCTTCCCTTTGTAAATCCACTCATCTTACCCTGTAACTGTGCAAATAGTTTTGCAATTGGAATTCCGCGCGAAGTGAATACTCCGAGATTTCTATGCATCGGCAAAATGTATTCATCATTATTTAGCGACAAAGTTGCGCCAACAGAAATTGCTTCCTGTCCGATTCCTGAAAACCATTTTGATATTCTTCCTTGTCGAAGAAGGAGTAACATTTTTTCTTCGAACAATCTTGGCAGCAATAATGATTTATAAATTGAAATTAATTTATCGGTTGGAATATTTTTATCGAATGAAGAGTAATTCATTTTAGAATATTTTGAGTTAATTATTATTTTTGGGTTGGATCAATCGGCGGAGATTGTTTTCCATCGGCAGAAGTATTTGTTGCACCAAATATAATAAATGCAATTGAGAAAATTACAATTCCACCAAAGAACCAAACTGGCCATGAGTTTAATTTTTGTTTTGATTGTGGAAGAATTGTTAGAATTAATTGTTCACGTGCAATTCGGAGTTGTTCGTAAAATTCGGAAGAGTAACTTAAAACTTTTAATGGAAAAATTGCGAGAGTTGACTTATCGAATCTAACTATTTGTCCAGCTAATACTATTTTAGTTGGATCTTTGCTTATATTCTCAACTACACTATAATAGAGGTGCTCGGCTTCTAATTTTGTACAATATTCGTTAAATATTTTTTTTGATGGGTTTCGTAAAAGAGAATCTAAATTATATTGCTGATTAAGGTTTTCAATTTCTATATCCGCAACGAGTTCAATGTTTGGCTCCATCAAAAATAAAGTTCTGAGTTGGGTATTTATACTTTTCTGATATTCTGTTGGATTGTTACCGGAACCAAGTAAAATTACACGAACTCGAATTACATCATCTGAATATTTTGCAAACACCGGAGTGAAAATCAACGAACAACTAATTAAATAAATTAGAGGAAGTAAAATTATTTTTTTAGTAAATAAATTCATACTTGATTAAAACTCATTATTATATCTGAGCATTCTATTTCTAATATCTCTCACGAGTTTTTTATAATGATCTTCCATTTCTTTTGTTGGAGCACCTTTTTTCCACTGACTTTCGCGTGAAGATTTTTTTTCAATTTCAAATTCTATTTCTGCATTTACCATTGCATATACATTTACATAAACGCTGCTCTTCCCTCTTGGTGTAATATTTAAAATCGCGCGGTCGCGAATTTGAATTGTATTATTTAAACTACTATCTCTCAATTCCTGTGTTCGCCATGAAGATTGAATAGTTCTTCTATTTGTTTGTGGATCGTTTATTTCTAAAAGAAAACTATAAAGTGGAAGTGTTGAAAGAACCTCCATTGTGATTTGTTCTCTTTGAGCATTATGTGCTAAATCGAAAACGGTGGCTTCACGTTTAATTGTTTCTTTGGAAGTGTTACAACTTAAAAACAAAACCGAAATTATCAGAATTGCTATTTTCATAAAGTAAATATAAAAAAAAATGGCTCGTCAAATGACGAGCCATTAAACCAAATTAAATAAATCCCGGATTAATCGTTATCAGTTACATTAGCGTTTGCACGTCTTTCTTGAATAGTAATTGGTAACAAACGACCCGATGCTGTAAAAGTAATATTAGCTGGAAGCCATTTAGCATCTTTTACATCCCATCGATACATATCATTCAATCTTCTTCCCTGTAAAAGAGTGTTAGCTCTTCTTTCATGTTTCAATTGTATTTTGACTGAGTCATTTGACATTGTTGATGAAATTGTAGCCAATCCAGTATTTAATGCTCTAATTTTATTCAAAGTTGCAATTGCTCCTGCAAAATCATTTTTAGAAACTTGCGACTCTGCAACAATCAAATGCATTTCCTTTGTTGAAGTAAATGTAATTGGAGAATAACGATCGCTGTAAGCAACTTTATTTTTGAAATCTGCACTATCTGCAATCCATCTAGTGTCTCTTGCTTTTGTAACAGGATCAATTGGTGCAGCGTTAATTTGTAATTCACTGCGTCCAACAATTTCCCAAGCTAGTTCGTTAAATAATACTACACCAAAATAATCTGGTTTCCATCTGTAGTCAGTAGTTGCTCCCATTAAAGCTATTGCGGAAGTTGCTTCTGTAGCGCCTGCATCTTCATATTGTTTTGCAACAGTACCTTCCGGATTATTTAATGAAGTCCAAACTGCTTTGGAATGTAAAGCTCTTGCTTTTAAACCCATTGCTCTTTTTTTCATATCGGCATTGGCTGCTCGATTTCCGATATTATAAGCAGAGTCAAGTTTCACAATTGCTTCGTCAAAAATTGTATTCATTTTACTTTTTCCAATCGGTGTTCCTGATGCTGTTTTATCTGAATAAACGAAATTGTCAAAAGTTTCGCCAATAACAACTCTAACTAAACCAGCATATAAATAACATCTTCCAAGATCAGTTACATTAATTAAAGTGTTAGCCGATCTGAATCCTTCAAGTTGTGAAACTGCTTTATCAGCCATCCATCTTCCTTCAGAAATATATGGCCAAGATTGATCTACGAACTCATTATAATAATCGGAGATATTTCCTTTATCTAATTCATTCCAAGCATCGCGAGAACCAATCCAATAAACTTCGTCTGTTGCAGTTTCGTAAGGTGCATAAACATAACCTATGCCTTGAAGTACGGTTCCATTTGCGCCATTGGCTATTCCTGCCGCACCTGTATAATCTTCTAAATCTTTTTCTAATAAGTTATTTGGATTTGTTACTTTTAATCCTTCAGAACATCCACTAATAATTAGCAGAGAAAGAAGTATAACAGAAAATATTTTTTGAATTTTATTTGTTTTCATTTTCATGCTCCTTTCTTATAAACCAAATCGTAATGTGAAGAAATATTGTTTTGGAATCGGAATACCAAATGCATCAATTCCTACACCAAAATTTTGTTCTTGTGTTCCGGTTGCACCTCTGCTGTATTCATTAATTTCAGGATCGGTACCGGAATAATCTGTCCAGATCATTAAATTTCTTCCTGAAAAAGTTACAGAAGCATTACTTACACCAAACATCGAAGACATTTCTGCCGGGACATCATAAGTCAAACTTATTTCTCTTAAGCGAACTAAATAAATATTTTCAACTTCATTTAATCCATCGTAAGGGGAAAGAGCTGTAGTTGTTTTTACCCATTCAATTGCAGCATCAACTCGTTGATCTGCTGTACTTGCAGGATTTGCTAAAATAGCTTCGAGTTCTGCAGGGCGTAATAAATTTCTTCCGATTGTTGGATGTGCTCTGCGGAATGCATCTGTTAAATTATGAACATAAAACTCACCAAATTTATATTCGAACACTGTATTTAATCTGATGTTTCCCATGAATGTCATATTAGTTCCAAAAGAACCTTGCCAATCGGGAGTTGGTTTGCCGAGATAATGTTCAAGATATGGTGTTGCTCCACCTTTGATATAAGAAACTTCATCTTTTGCAAGTAATAGTGGAAGAAGGTTTCCTGGATTAAATAATTTCCCAACATTTGCATCATGAACATATTTTCTAATTGTATCACGTGTATCTGCAATTCCATCTTTATTCATATCAATTGGAATATCAACAGGAGCTAATTTTGGACCAAAAAAAGCACCTGGAGCAAAACCTTCTTTTGTAAAGTTTCTATAACGTGGATAAGAACCGCCAACTTTAAATGGTGGTGCACCTCCCAAGTTTGTAATTTTTTCTGTTAAATTTGCAGCACTTGCATTTACTGAAAATGAGAAGTCCTCTGTTCTGATTGCGTGGTAAGTAATTTGCAAGTCAAGACCGTTGGCTGTTAACTCACCAATATTGTCAAGTTGTGTTCTGTAAAATCCACCTGATGGAGCAAAAGCTCGGGCAACAAGTGCATCTTTTACAACTCTGTTCCAACTTGTAAATTCTAATGCGAGTTGATCATCAAGTAATCCAATTTCTGCGCCGAATTCAATTTCAGTTGAAGTTTCAGGTTTTAATTGTGGGTTGCCAAGATTTCCTGGAGCAACACCTGAACCATCCGGGGCACGGAATGCAAGATAAGTTGTTAACTGATCGAAAGCACCAGGTTGTTGTCCGGAACTTCCAACTGCAGCACGTAATCTTAAAGTTGAAACTCCTAAATCGCCCGGCATTAAACCAGCTTTAATTGGTAAGAATGATAAACTAACTTTAGGATAAGTTGCAGTTTTAAATTCAGTACCGAATGCACTGTTTGCATCTAATCTCACACCGGTAGTTAAGTATGCGTAATCCTCAAAACCTAATTGATTCTGAACTAAATACCCTAATTGTTTAATTTCTGAAAATCCTGAATATGTTGTTTGTGTTTGTCCAGCACCAAGTATTTCAATTCCGGGACCTGGGAATGTTTGTCCATATCCACCGGCAGTATTAACAGAAGTTTGAAATGCTTGTAAACCAAGAATTAATTGTGATGATAAGTTTTCAGCAAAATTTGTATTCCAAATTGCTTTAGAATCAAAAGTAATATTTCTTTTAATATTTGTTCCAACGGAAAGTTCGCCATTAGTACTTACAGTTACCTTACTGTCAACATTCCATCCAAAAGGATTAAAGTTCGAACTTCTTTGAGAAATATAATCTATTCCGGCAGTTGTTTCGAGAGTTAGTGTTGTACCAATATTATAACTTCCAGTAATTGCAACATTACCATGGTCTGTTCGATCTTTTGTTTCCTGAAAAAACCCTTCTCTAACAGTAGCAAATGCAGCATTACCCATTGCATTGTCAACCAAAGAACCAGCAACACCAATTTTTTGAACAAGTTCTGGTTTACTAAATTGTGCTAAAGTAACCGGTGCATAAATATTATTATTATTATCAATTGCCTGTTGTGAAATGTTACTATACATAGTACTTAATCTTAATCGAAATGCATCGGTTGGAACAACATTTATTGTAGCACTCATTTGACCGCGAGCAACAGAACTAGTTGCATCGCCTAATTTTGTTCTATCAAAGAAATTTGATGATTGCGGACTAATCGGACTTCCTTGTTGCATGTAGCGACCATTAATAAAATAAGTTACGCCAGTACCACCGCCTGATGCAGATAGTGAATAAGAACTTCCAACTCCACTTCCAGTGAAACTATTATCAAATAGATCGTTTACATTAGTTCTTTCAACAATTTCAAATGGTTTAATTGTAGTACCATAAATTGTACTCATTCTTGCCGCTGATGCGCTATCGCGTGCGAAGCCAGCATTTTTTTTGTACGCAGTTTCTGAAAACTGTGTTGAAGATTGTTGCATTTCAAAATTAAATTTTAAAGGTGAAACAGATCCTTGTTTTGTAAAAATTTGAATGACACCTGCATTAGCTTGTGAGCCATACAAAGTTGCAGCAGCAGCACCTTTTAAAATTTCAACTCTTTCAATTGAAGCTGGATTAATATCATCGAGTCGCGATGGTGTGCCTCCTCCTCCAATTCCAATTCCGGCAAATCCGCCACCATTATCAACTCGAATACCATCTACATAAACTATTGGTTCGTTCGATTGCGATAAACTTGCATTACCGCGAATTCTTATTTGCGCACCTTCACCAGTTAATCCTCCAGTTGGCATCAACATAACTCCTGCAACTCTTGCTGACAACGCATCTGAGAATGAAGAGATTGGTGCTTCTTTCAATGCTTGAGATGAAATAGTTGAAACTGTATTCCCCAATTTCATTTTTTCAACTGCAGCACCTGCTCCTGTAACAACAACTTCATCAATCTGAACAGCGGAAGTTGATAGAGCAAAATTTAATTCTGCAATTTGACCGACATCAACATTAATTTCTTTTGTTTCACTTCTGTAACCAATCAATCGTGAAATTACTTTGTGTTTTCCTGCCGGAACATTTGAAATTGTAAAATTCCCGTTTGGATCAGTTACGCTTCCAAGTGTTAATGCTTGAATTTGAATTACAACATTAACTCCAGGTAATGTTTCTCCAGTGGTTGAAGAAACTTTTCCTGCAACTGTTCCTGCTTGTGAGTACAACATGACGGGTAATAAAAATAAAACTAATACCTTTAAATAACTTTTCATCTTAACATCCTCCAATAATGGTTAGTTGAAAAATACTATACCTAATTAAACTATTATCTTAGTTAATGTCAATTAAAATTCTCATTTTTTTAATATTTATATTTATAAGACTGAAATGGGAAAATTAAGGAATTTGCTCCGTTTAATATGCACTCCGACAAAAAGACTATAAAACATAAGCATTTTAAAGAAGTTTGATAGATATAGTGAGTTTAAGAACACGTACTATTATAGTAGAGTAATAAGGGTTGCGGGGTTTTCACAAGTGTTTGTATATAACAGTACAATCAATAAATAGTCTGTTTTACCTTTTTTAATCTGCTTTTTGCTGATTGTTAAAATTCAATAAAAAATATTTGATGGATGTTTAAAATAGTAACTTGCCGACATAATTATTATTTATAAAATTTTACTTTTTTTAAATTATATTTACATCAGATTATCAGAAAGGTAAACTCAAAATGGAAAAAGGAAATATTTCAAAATTTATTGAACATCATTATCGGCATTTTAATGCTGCAACTTTAGTTGATGCATCAAAAGCATACAGAAAACATTTAGACGATGGCGGGATTTTTATGTTAACACTGGCAGGAGCAATGAGTTCTGCCGAGTTAGGAATTTCGCTTGCAGAAATGATTCGTCAAAATAAAGTTCATGCAATAACTTGCACAGGAGCAAATTTAGAAGAAGATATTTATAATCTTGTTGCACATGATTTTTACGAACGTGTACCAAATTATAGAGATCTTACTCCTGAAGATGAAAAAAAATTATTAGACCGACATTTGAATCGAGTTACTGATACATGTATTCCGGAAGAAGAAGCAATGCGCAGAATTGAACGACACTTGGCAGAATTATGGACGAGATATGATAGCCAGGGGAAAAGTCAATTCCCTCACGAATTTATTTACGAACTTATTTTGAGTGGTAAATTAAAAAATGATTATCAAATTGATACAAAAAATAGTTGGATGGTTGCAGCAGCAGAAAAAAATTTACCAATGTTTGTTCCCGGCTGGGAAGATTCCACAAGCGGAAATATGTACGCTGCAAGATGTATAAAAAAAGAAATTAAAAATCCTCACACGGTAAAAACCGGAATTGAATATATGATGTCGCTCGAGAGTTGGTATTCTAAAAATTGTAAAAGTTCATCAATTGGTTTTTTTCAAATTGGAGGAGGAATAGCCGGAGACTTTCCTATTTGTGTTGTTCCAATGATGTATCAGGATATGAAAAAAACCGACACACCAGAATGGGGTTACTTTTGCCAGATAAGTGATTCGACAACAAGTTACGGTTCATATTCCGGAGCAGTCCCAAACGAAAAAATTACTTGGGGCAAACTTAATGTTGATACACCAAAGTATATAATAGAGTCGGATGCCTCGATTGTTTGCCCTTTAATGTTTGCATACATTTTAGGCTGGTAATATTTTTTATGAAATGAAATTAAAACGATTGCAAATTAATACTCTATTTCTAACACTTCAGCTAATTTAGAAATTGGTGGGTTGTGCATTATTATTGTATTTGAATTGTTTTCATCGACAATCTGAAATGTTGGAATCACTCTCCTTCCTCCTGACCATTCTATAACTTGTTTCGCAGCAGCATCGTCTGCATCAATATCAATTTCTTCGTACGGAATATTTTTTTGTGCAAGAAATCTTTTTGCATTTACACAATCACTGCACCACGATGTTGAATACATTATAATTTTTTTTGACATTTTATTTTTCTCTTTTATGCATTATTCTTTTAACAACCATTATTAAAAATTTTCTCGGCATGAATTTTCCCATCACTACTAAAATATTATTTATCGCTCCGGGAATTACAATTTGTTTTCCTTTCATTGTTCCTTTGTAAGCTTCTTCTGCAACAAATTGTGCTGACTTTGTCATTATTGATTTCATCATTAACGCTTTTCCAACTCTTGCACGTTCTTGAAATCCTGTTGGTACGGGACCTGGACAAAGTGCTGTAACTGTAACTCCCATTCCTTCTAATTCTGATGAAAGTGCTTCTGAAAAACTGAGTACAAAAGATTTCGACGCGTAATAAACTGCCATAAATGGTCCCGGTTGAAATGCTGCCATGGAAGCCACATTTAAAATTTTTCCAACTTTTCTTTTTAACATTGAAGGAATCAGCAATCTCGTTAAAGACATTAATGAAGTTATATTTAGCTGAACCATTCTTGAATTTGTTTCTTCATCCGACGAGTTATAATCTCCAAAAGTTCCAAAGCCTGCATTATTTACAAGAATTTCTATTGAAATATTTTTTCTTTGTAGAATTGCAACTACTTCTTTTGCTGCATTTGGTTCTTCTAAATCTTTTTCAATTAATTCACTTTCACTTCCATATTTAGTATGAAGTTCGTTTGCTAATGTTTGTAATAATTTTTTCCTTCGTGCAACTAAAATTAAATCATATCCATTTTTAGCAAATTGATGTGCCAGCTCAAGTCCAATTCCACTCGATGCACCTGTTATTAAAACATATTTTTTAAACATTTCTTTAGAATTCATTTTAATTATAAATAATATTAAAAATCTTTTCTTTTCACCAAAGTTAAAAGTGTGTAAAGTGCAACGTCTTCTTCAAGTTGATTTTTTACAACAACATCCCAATGCACAACTCCATTTTGATCACCTTCTTTAACCTGTTTATTCTTGCAAGTTAGTTTTACTTGAATACTACCATTTGGAAAAACCGGTTTAATAAATCGCAAACTTTCAAGTCCATAATTTGCAAGTACAGGTCCTGGGTCTGGCCAAACAAATAATCCGGCTGCAGCAGAAAGTACAAGATAACCATGTGCAACTCTTCTTTCAAAAATTGATTGCTTAGATAGTTCATCTTCCATATGCGCATAAAAATGGTCGCCACTTAAATCCGCAAAATTAGAAATGTCTTCTTCGGTGATTGTTCGTCGCTCGGTTAATAATGAGTCCCCTATTTTTAATTCTTCAAAATATTTTTTAAATGGATGAATTGATTCTTCAGTTTGAGCGCCTTTTACATATTCATCTGAAATATTCATTAATGTAGTTGGAGATCCTTGAATTGCAACGCGTTGCATATAATGTAAAATCGATCTCGTCCCGCCAAGTTCTTCACCACCACCAGCTCTTCCTGGACCACCATGAACTAATTGCGGCATCGGTGAACCATGTCCGGTTGATTCATTTGAACAATATCGATTAACAATCATCAATCTTCCGTGATACGAACCAATTTCCATTACAACTTTTCTAGCAAACGAATCATCATTTGTAAAACATGATGCAACTAAACTTCCATTTCCTTTTTTTACAAGCAAACAAAGTTCATCAATATTTTTATAACTCATTACAGTAGTTACCGGACCGAACGCTTCAATATTGTGAACCTCTTCAGAAGTCACCGGCTCTTTGCAATATAATAGAGTGGGACTAAAAAATGATCCTGCTGAAATTCCAACTCCTCGAAATTTTACATTTTCATTTTGAGTATAAACTAGTTCGCAACTTTTTTGTATTTCCTTTACTCTTATTCCAACTTCTGAAACTTGTTCATGGCTAACTAATGGTCCCATCATTACACCTTCTTCGGATGGGTCACCAATAATTATTTTTGAGATTCTATTTTTTAATTCCTTAATAACTTCATTTACAAATTTTGAAGGGACAATTGCTCTTCGAATCGCAGTACATCTTTGTCCCGCTTTGGAAATCATTTCCTTAATTATTTCATTTATAAATAAAGTAAATTCTACCGAGTCGGGATTTGCGTCACTTCCAAGAATTGAACTATTTAATGAATCAGCTTCCATGTTGAAGCGAATTGAATTGCGTTGCACATTTTCATGTTGACGAAGTTTTAATCCTGTTGATTGCGAGCCGGTAAATGTTACAACATCCTGTGAGGTGAGATAATCAAAAATATTTCCGGCACTTCCAGAAATTAACTGCAACGATCCTTCGGGAAGAATTCCTGAAGCAATAATTTCTTTTACAATTCCATAAGCAACGTAACAAGTTTGCGTTGCAGGCTTTACAATTGTCGGCATTCCTGCTATAAACGATGGTGAAAATTTTTCTAACATTCCCCAGTTCGGAAAATTAAAAGCATTTATATGAAGCGCTACTCCTTGAAGTGGAAGCATTAAATGTCTTCCTTTAAAAGTTCCGAGTTTCGATAGTTCCTCAACTCCTCCGTCGAGATGAAAAGATTTGTTGGATAATTCTTTTCGCGCTTTACTTGAGATCGTAAATAAAGTTCCAAATCCACCATCTATATCGAGCCATGAATCACCTTTTGTTGCGCCACTCCAAGCTGAAAGTTTATAAAATTCTTTTTTTCTTTCTGTTAAATATTTTCCCAACTCTTTCAACATATTTGCTCGTTGATGAATTGTAAATTGTCTAAGTTTTGTTCCACCAACTTCACGACCATATTTAAGAATTTGGTCGAATGAATTTTCGATGCTCGAAACTTCAGCTACAATAGATCCATTTACAGCGTGTTTAAGTTGAGTTGTTTTCCCACTTCCCTCAATCCATTTTCCATTAATATAACTTTGAACTTGCATTTTTTATTTTACTAAACTTATTTTCTTTTAGTTTCTTTCCAAGTTTCGAAAGATCTCGATTGTTTTTTTTTCAATCTTTTCGGCTTTGTTAAAGCAGGAACTAATTTCATTTTTGAATGATTATCAATTGTGAGTTGTTGATATAATTTTGTTCCATTAGTTTTCCAATTCAACATTTTATCTGAAACATTTTTAATAATTTTTGCCGGCGAACCAACTACAACTTTCCTCGGCGGGATTTTCATTTCTCCCGGAACAAAACTTAATGCACCAATTATACATTCGTCGCCAATTTCAGCATAATCCATTACAACAGAATTCATTCCAACTAAAGTGTTTTCGCCAATTGTTGCGCCGTGAATAATTGAACCATGACCAATATGCGCGCATTTTTTTAGATGAACTTTCGCAGCCGGAAAAGCATGAAGAATACAACCATCTTGTACGTTGCATCCATCCTCTATTATAATCTCTCCCCAATCTCCGCGCAAACTTGCCGATGGACCAACGTAAACTTTTTTTCCAATTGTAACATTTCCAGTAATTGTGGCAGTTGGATGAATATATGCTGAAGGATCGATTATTGGAATAAATCCATTAAAAGAATAAACCATTGGTGTTGGAAAACTTTTATTTTTTTTTCGCGCCATAAAAGTTAAATTCTTTCAATTATTGTTGCCATTCCCTGTCCAACTCCAACACACATTGTACAGAGCGCATATTTTTTTTGTTGATCGTGTAATTCCAAAGCAGCAGTTAAAATTAATCTTGCGCCAGACATTCCAAGTGGATGTCCCATTGCAATCGCGCCACCATTTGGATTTATTCGTTGATCATTATCTTCGATTTTTAATTCTTTTAAACAACCAAGAACTTGTGCAGAAAAAGCTTCGTTAATTTCAATTATATCGATTTGATTTAATCCGAGTGAAGAATTTTTCAAAACTTTTTTTATGGCAGGAATCGGACCCAATCCCATAAGTCGAGGTTCAACTCCGGCGACTGCTGAATTTATAAATTTCGCAATTGGTTTGAGATTATATTTTTTCACAGCAGACTCAGAAGCAAGAAGTAATGCACAAGCTCCATCATTTATTCCCGAAGAGTTTCCTGCAGTTACACTTCCTTTTCCATCTAATCTGAATGCTGGTTTTAATGTTGAAAGTTTTTCTAATGTTGAATCTGGTCGTGGATATTCGTCTTTATCAAAAATTATTTTTTCTTTTCCTTTTTGAATTTCAATCGGAATAATTTCTTTTTTGAATCTTTCTCTGTTATTTGCGATTAAATTTTTCTGTTGCGATTTAAAAGCGAATTTATCTTGATCATCTCTTGAAATTTTCAAATACTCAGCAACATTTTCTGCTGTTTGTCCCATTGAATCAATTCCATAAATTTCTTTCATTTTGGGATTTACAAATCGCCATCCTAAAGTTGTATCTACCATTTCAGGATTTCGTGAAAATGCTTCACCAGATTTCGCCATTACCCAAGGTGAACGAGTCATTTGTTCAACTCCACCGGCAATAAATAAATCACCATTTCCTGCAGAAATTGAATTCGCAGCAATCGCAACTGCATTCATTCCCGAAGCACAAAGCCTATTAATTGTTGCGCCGGGAACAGAATGTGGAAGTCCTGCAAGCAACAACGCCATTCTAGCAACATTTCGATTATCTTCGCCAGCTTGATTTGAACAACCCAAAATAACATCTGTAATTTCGGCGGGATCAATATTTTTATTTTTTTCGATTAGCGATCGAATTACAGTTGCCGCAAGATCGTCTGCACGGATAGTTGAAAGTGCGCCACCATATTTTCCAATTGCAGTTCGAACTCCACTAATTATATAAACTTCATTTTTCATTTTGAATTATTTTTTTACTTGTTCGATAAACTGTCCCTTTAAATATTCCAACATTAACTTTTTTTTGATTTGTAAGAATAATATTGTAATGACCAATTTTATTACTTTTACTAATTTCTTTTGCAACCGCAGTAACAACATCTCCTTTTTTTGCAGAGTTTGGAATATTAAAACTTGAACTAATACTTACTGAAATTATTCCATGAGAGTTCGATGCAAATGCAAGCGCACTATCTGCAATCGAAAAAAGAATTCCGCCATGACAAATATAAAATCCATTCAGCATTTGTTTTGTAATTGTTGCTTTAAGTTTACAATATCCCGGCTTAACATTTAAAATTTTAATTCTCATCCATTTGCTAAATGCATCATTCTTCATCATAGCATCAACGGATTGTATTGCGATTTGTTTTGAATTCATTATTTAATTTTTATTTTATTTTTATCGAGTTCAAGTAGTAACGAACATGCAGAATATCGTTTGTCTGTTTTTTCGAACTCGAGCTTGTTCAAAATAGTAATAATATTTTGATAGCCAATTTCGTTTCCCCAATCAAATAATCCTTTCGGATAATTTGCCCCTTTTTGCATTGCTAATTCAATGTCTTCGTAAGATGCAATATTTTCTTCCAACGAAAATGCAGCTTCATTTATCAACATCGAAATAATTCTGTAACATATTTCTTTTCCAATTTTTTCATCTTTTGTTGGCTCAATTTGAATATTTCCATTCGCGTAATTGTAAAAACCGATTCCGGTTTTTCTGCCAAGCTGGTTTTCGGAAACCATTTTTTTTTGAAGTTCTGAAGGTTTAAATCTTGGATTATTTTGAAATGATTTATAAACCGATTTACTTACAGAATAATTTATATCCAGCCCAATTAAATCCATTAATTCAAATGGTCCCATTTTGAACTTTCCAAATTCGCGCATTGCCCAATCAATCGTTTGAATATTTGCTATTTTTTCTTCGAGAATTTTTAATGCTTCAAGATAATAGGAGCGTGCAATTCTGTTTACAATAAAGCCCGGGGTATCTTTTACAATTACCGGAACTTTTTTCCAATTTATTAAAAGTGATTTAATTTTCTCGGGCAATACTGAATCTGTTTCAGATGAAAAAATAATTTCAACTAATTCCATTAAAACTGGTGGATTGAAAAAATGCATTCCAATAAATCGGTCTCTCTTTATTAATTGTTCCGAAAGTTTTTGAATACTGAACGATGAAGTATTTGTTGCAATTACACAATTTGGAGTAACTATCTTTTCTAATTCGGAATAAAGTTTTTGCTTTATATTTTCATTTTCAATTATCGCTTCAATAATTAATTCTGAATTTGAAAACTCTTTTAGAGATTTTACTGGAACTACTCTTCCAATAATTTTTTCTAATTCGAGTTTGGATAATTTATTTTTCTCAACAAATTTATTTAGTGATTTCTGAATTATTTGGATAGAATTATTTGCGACTTCAAAAATATTATCAAAAATTAAAACATTATGTCCGGCAGTTGCAGCAACTTGCGCAATTCCACTCCCCATTGTTCCAGCACCAATAATTCCAATAACAGGAAACTGGCTCATTTATTACTCACCTAAAAATTTCGGATTGCGCTTTTCTAGAAATGCATTAATTCCTTCTTTAAAATCTTTTGTCATTCCGGCGAGTTCCTGTAATTCACCTTCCATAGAAAGTTGATCCTCCAATGAATTTGAAAAAGTAGAGTTCAACAATTTTTTAATATATCCAATTGCTTTTGTCGGAAGTAAAGAAAATCTTTCAGCAAGCTTAATTGCAACTATTTCCATTTCATTTTCAGGAACGGATTTATAAATCATTCCGAGTTTTTCTGCATCGGCTGCAGAAATTTTATCAGCAAGCATAAATAATTCTGTAGCTTTTGCAAATCCAACTAATCGCGGAAGAAAAAATGAACCTCCTGCATCCGGGATTAATCCAATTTTACTAAATGACTGAACAAAACTTGCTCGTTCGCTTGCAACAACAAAATCGCAAGCCAATGCAATATTTGCTCCGGCACCTGCCGCAACTCCATTTACACCGCAAATAATTGGTTTTTCAATTGTGCGAATTGCACGAATAATAGGTGTATAAGTTTCCTCCAAAATTTTTCCGAGATGAATTTCCTCTAAACCACCTGAAAGAAATTCATTTATATCTTGTCCGGCGCAAAACCCTCTTCCGTTTCCAGTAATGTAAATAGCTCGGATATTATTATCTTCGCCGCATTGTTGAAGTGCCGAAGCAACTTCTTTTGACATTTCAATTGTGAAACTATTTAATACATCGGGGCGATTTAAACGAATTATCCCGATTTGATTTTCAGATGTAAAATTAATGTTGTTCATTTTTTAAATTGATTTAAAATAATCAAATGGAGTTAAACAATCTTCGCAAAAATAAAATGATTTACATGCAGTTGAACCGAATTCACTTTTTAAAATTGTTTTGTTTGAATTACAATACGGACATGTAATTGTATTTTGTTTGAATTCAACTTTATTAATTATTGGTAAAGGGGGCGCAATTCCGCTTTCTTTTAATTTTATTTTTCCTTCTTTTGTAACCCAATCTGTTGACCACGCAGGATTTAAATTTATTTTTACTTCTACATTTTCAAATAAATTAAGTTGAAGTGTATTAATTATTTCACGTTCAATAAAATGCATCGCAGGGCAAGCGGAATAAGTCGGTGTTATAGTCACTATAACTTTATTATTTATAAATTCTACATTTCTTACAAGACCAAGATCGGTAATGCTAACTGTTGGAATTTCAGGATCTGAAATAGTTTTCAGCAAATTATAAATTTGTTGAATTGTTTCAGTTTCTACGGTTACCATTTTGCTCCCGGATAAGTTCGCGCAACTATTTGCATTTCGGAAAGTAAATGTCCTAAATGTTCAGTATGAATTCCTCTTCTTCCGCCACTTAAATAATTTGTTTGCATCTCAGGAATTTTTAATGTTGCATTTTGAAGATGTGAGATAACTTTGTTTTCCCATTCACTTTCAAGATCAGAGCTTTTAGTAATAAAATTTTTTAATGATGGAGAGTTTTCAATTTCATCACTTTCGAACATTTCATTTGTATAAAGCCATAAAATATTTAATGCATTTTGCGTTTTTTCATGACTCAATTCAGTTCCATCTCCAAGTCTTAAAACCCATTGGCTCGAATGTCGCAAATGATATTGAACTTCTTTTAATGCTTTTGTTGTAATATCAGAAATAAATTTATTGCCGGAGTTCTGTAATTTTTCATACAATAAAAATGTAAACGAATCGACAAGAAATTGACGAACAATTGTAAAAGCAAAATCCCCTTTTGGTAATTCCATAATTAGTAGATTTTTATAATCAATAGCATCCCTAAAATATGTGAGTTCGTCTGCAGTTTTAATTTTATTTTCAACTTCGGATGCAGCATTCAAAAAATGTGTCGCATGTCCAATGCAATCTTGTGCAATATTTGCGAGTGCAATATCTTCCTCTAAAATTGGTGCGTGTCCACACCATTCCGATAATCGGTGGCCGAGAATTAAACGATCATCTCCTAATCGAACTAAATATTCAAAAAGTGAGTTATCGTTTTTTAAATGCATCTTTAATCCCGTCAGGAAGTTTGTAAAATTGCGGATGTCTGTAAACTTTGTCGTCAGTCGAATCGAAGAATGAAGTTTTATCTTCAATATTGGTTGCAGTAATATCTTTTGTTTTGACTATCCAAATATTATTTATTGTGTCGCGTCTTCCATAAACATCTCTTGCATTTTGAAGCGCCATTTCTTTATCTGCCGCACGAACACTTCCAGCATGCGAGTGTGGTTCACCCGATTTTTCCTGTAAAAAAACTTCCCAAATTTCCCATTGCTCATTTTTATTTTGTTCAGTTGACATTATGCAGCCTCTGCCTTTTTATTTTTTTTGATTTTATAGGAAGTTGCTGCATCGCGAACCCAACTGTTATCTTCGTAAGCACTTCGTCTTGCGGAAATTCGTTCGTTGTTACATAATCCATTTCCGTTTATTACAGAATAAAATTCATCCCAATTTATTTCTCCAGTTTCCCAACTCCTTGTTTCTGTATTAAATTTCAATTCGGGATCTGGAATTGTTAATCCAAAAACTTTGGCTTGTTCAACAGTCATATCAACAAATCTCTGCCGTAATTCATCATTTGATTTTATTTTTATTTTCCACTTCATTAAGTCGGAACTATTTGGAGAGTTTGTATCGTGTGGACCGAACATCATCAACGATGGCCACCACCAACGATTTAGTGATTCTTGCGCCATTTCTTTTTGTTCATTTGTGCCGGAACAAAGTATTCCAACAATTTCCATTCCTTGAATTTTATGAAAATTTTCTTCTTTGCAAATTCTTAACAAACCTCGACTATACGGACCGTACGAACATTTTGCCATTGTAGTTTGATTTATAATTGCGGCGCCATCAACTAACCAACCAATCATTCCGATGTCGGCCCAAGTAAGAGTTGGATAATTAAATATGGAAGAATATTTTGCTTTCTTAGTATGAAGTTGATCAAACATTTCTTCGCGTGAAATTCCGAGAGTTTCCGCTGCACAATATAAATAGAGACCATGCCCAGCTTCATCCTGAACTTTTGCTAGCAAAGCAATTTTTCTTCTTAACGAAGGAGCTCGGGTAATCCAATTACCTTCCGGCAGCATTCCAACAATTTCTGAATGTGCGTGTTGTGAAATTAAACGGATAAGTTGTTTTCTATAATTCTCAGGCATCCAGTCTCTCGGCTCAATTTTTTGTCCGATAGATAAATTTTTCTCAAATGTTAATTCTAAGTCAACCATAATTTTATTTAAACTGTTTATAGGATTTAATAATTTTTTAAAAAATAACTAAAATAGCCTCTCTATTCAACAAGTCTTAAAATGTCTTCAAATCTAATTTTTATAGAGTTTAAATTGAAATATACTAAATAAAAAAATTATTTATTTTTTATTAAATAAATAGCTACGTCCTTGTTACTCAACAACTTAGCTCAAATTACATGCCCCTTACAATACTTATTGTAAGGACTCTGTAATATAAAAGTATCAAGTAATGAAACTCACTAAAAATATATTTGTAGTAATAAAATTACCCACACCCTCCCTCACAAGGGGGATGAGGAGGGAGTTGGGTACTTTATAAACTGAAAAATTAAAATATTACTATATAATCAAGGAGATCATACGAACAAAACTTTACTAAGAGACTTTGCTTAAATCCTAATTTTAATGAGTATTGTTGTCGTTTTATTAGGATACCTTTAACCTGAGATAAAATATATTTTCTTTAATTACGCATAATATCTGTGCGTAAAATCACTTTTCATTTAACTAATCGGGATATTTTGTTATTTTCATTTATATTTATTAACAAATAAAATAAAAATAAATGAATATTATTTTAGGATTAATTATGACTTTATTAGTAACTCCACTCGTTGACGATACGCCCTTTTATGGAAATGTCTCAACTGCAGAAAAATATAAATTAAAACAGGAAGAACGACTTTCTAAAGCTAAAGTATTGCTTGAAAAAATTTCTTCCAGTAATGGAAAACGAACAATTCAAAATACACTCGCTCCATTTGATGAAATTCTAATATTAATAAATGCGGCGGGAAGTCAATCCGGATTACTTGAAAACGTTCATCCTGATTCTACAATTCGTAAAATGTCAGAAGAATTCTCTCAGAAAGTTTCCACGTTTGCTTCGGAACTTTCATTAAATAGATTGGTTTACGAAGCACTCAATTCAATCGATATTTCTGAAGCAGATGAAACAACTAAATTTTTTCTTCAAAAAACTCTGCGCGATTTCAGACTTGCTGGAGTTGATAAGGATGAAGCATCGAGAAAAAAAATTAAAGAACTACGCGATGAATTGGTTTTAATTAGTCAGGATTTTGCCAGAAATATTCGTGAAGATGTACGATTTGTTTTCGCAAATAATATTTCCGAACTGGATGGATTGCCAAAAGATTTTATTGATCTTCACAAACCGGAATCCAATGGAAGAATTAAAATAACAATTAACTATCCCGATGCTGTTCCTGTTTTCACTTATGCAAAGAATGAGGATTTACGCAAAAAACTTTACATGGAATTTAATAATCGTGCATATCCAAAAAATATTTCTGTGCTTGATAAGTTAATTTCAAAACGTGGGGAACTTGCTTCTGTTGTCGGCTTCCAAAATTATGCTGCTTATGTAACTGCAGATAAAATGGTTGCAAGTGAAAAAAATGCATCTCAGTTTATCGAAAAAATTGCAGCAGCTTCTCTTGAAAAATCCAAAAAAGATTATCAGCAACTTCTTTCTAGAAAAAAATCTGATGTTTCAAATGCTACCGAAATTTTTCCGTGGGAATCTGGATATTATTCTGAGTTAGTTCGCAAGTCAGATTATAATTTCGACGGACAAAAAGTTCGTCCGTACTTTAGTTATAATAGAGTAAAACGAGGTGTGCTCGATATTACTTCAAAACTTTTCGGAGTTACTTATAAACAAAATAAAGATGCACCTGTTTGGCATCCTTCAGTTGAATGTTGGGAGGTTTTTGAAAATGGGAAAATGACCGGGCGTTTTTATCTTGATATGCATCCGAGAGAAAATAAATATAATCACGCAGCACAATTTGATATTCGAGCTGGTGTAAAAAACAATCCAGATCGTTTAACTGCGGGACAAATTCCCGAAGCAGCATTAATTTGCAACTTTCCCGGAGGTGTTGAAAATGATCCCGGTTTAATGGAACACTCCGATGTTGAAACTTTCTTTCATGAGTTTGGACATTTACTACATTCAATTTTTGGAGGAAGTCAAAAATGGGCTGGCATAACCGGAATTTCTACTGAATGGGATTTTGTTGAAGCTCCTTCGCAATTATTGGAAGAATGGGCTTGGGACGCGAAAACACTTCAAACATTTGCAAAGCATTATCAAACTAATGAGCCAATTTCGACTGAACTTGTAAATCAAATGCGGCGTGCAAGTGAATTTGGAAAAGGATTGCAAGTTCGCCAACAAATGTATTATGCGAAACTTTCACTTTCCTGTTACGATAGAAATCCGAGCGAAGTAAATACAAATGAATTAATAAAAAACTTGCGCGAAAAATATACACCTTACAAAAATGTTGAAGGAACTCATATGCAAACTTCTTTTGGCCATTTGGATGGCTATTCGGCAATTTATTATACTTACATGTGGTCGCTTGTCATTGCAAAAGATTTTATAAGTATATTCAATGAGGAGAATATGATGGAACCAATTGTAGCCAAAAAATATCGTGAAAATATTTTAAATCCCGGAGGCTCACTTCCGGCTGATAAATTAGTTAAAAACTTTTTAGGTAGAAATTTTAATTTCGATGGTTGGAAACAGTGGTTAAACAAAGAATAACATGGAATGTTTGATGAAAAAAATAATTTTACTTTTTATTGTGCTATTTAATAGTTACCAACTTTTTGCACAAGATGATTATAAACGCGGAATGGGTATTATTGGAAACTGGGGAACAATGGAAGGAATTACCGAACTTCATCCTGATTATCTCGCTTATTTAAAAAGAACAAATACCCAATGGGTTGTAATTGGAAATGCACTTCATATTAAAAATTCTGTTGATAGCACAGTTGAACTTTTTTATTCGAACGATTATAAAAATTTTGTTCCAAGTTGGCCAGATGCAACTCTTAGAACAATGATTCAACAACTTCATAGCAATGGTTTTAAAGTTGTACTGGCGCAAGGGATTGATGAACCATGGCCTGAGGATGGAACTCCAAATCCGGCATTACCAGCAGGCAGTAAGCCAGCTTGGCGTTATCAAATTGGACAACCAAAAGCTCCAACAGGATACACTGCTGCTGATTGGCCTTGGGATACAACCAATACAAATAATAAAAATTTTGTTAAATCTTTTTGGAATAGCTATACACAAGTTTCACTTTATCATGCAAAACTTTGTCAGGAATTGGGAGTAGAATTATTTGAAGTTGGAGCAGAATCGCAAGAATTATTTAGATCAGCAAATATTGGGACCAAATACAAAGTTAATTACAAAACTCAAATTCAAACTTTAATGGATTCTGTTAGAAAATATTATACTGGTAAAATTGCATACTATATGCATGTTGGTACTTGGCAAGGAGCTGTTACAACTACTAAAGCTGATACTCAATGGCATAATTTATGGAGCGATGCAAATTTTGATGTAATCGGTGTAAGCCTTTACGATGCAGTTAGACCAACAACTGCTAATTATACTACAACAACAACTGTTAATACAGTTAATTATTTTAAAACAAAATTTAAAGATTTTTTAGTTAAATATGTTAAGCCTGTTTTAAGTAGATATCCAACTAAACCAATTGTTGCGCTTGAGCTAGGATTTCAAATAAGAGATATTACAAATATTGGATTAACTGAACCTAAAGGATTAATATCGGCGGATGATTACAATAAAAATGGAATACTTGATGCAGAGGAAATTCAATCAAATTTATTTGAAGCATATTTTAATGTATCAGATTCTTTGGGTTACCCTAATGGCGCTATGATTTTTGGAGATAATTCTGAATCAGATGCAATAAATAATTTGTTTAACAATTATAATGGTTGGGGTTTAAGGAGTAGATATGCAGAAACAAAATTAATACAACGATTTAAAAATTTAAGTTTTAATTCTTCTACAAACAGGGCTCCTAAATTATTGAAAAAAACTCACTTGGGAATGGTAGCTTACATCGGTGAAAATTTTGAATCAGAATTTTTTGATGCATCGGATGAGGATGTTCCATTTGGAGATATAATTTTTTATAAAACAGTTTGGGAAAATTATCCATGGTTTGGTGCTGCTACAACAAAAGGGAAAATAGTTGGTATTCCCCAGCCAGATGATTTTGGAAATTGGAATGTAAAATTATTTGTACATGATGTATTTAGGAAACCATCTGTAGATACAGCAAAGTTTAAAATTTGGGTTGTAAATAAAAAATCTCCAAGAGTGGTTTCAACTCCAGTTACTAAATTATCTACCGGACAAGCATTTAGTTATCAAATAGAAGTTAAAGATCAAAATGGGATTCTTTATTCACCATCTGTTTTAAAATATCAATTAACCAACAATGGTTGGTTTTTGCAATCAGTAAGTGCAACGGGTTTAGTAAAAGGTGTTCCAACTTTCCAAGGTGGCGCAATGACTACCGCTGCGCAGGTTAAAATTATAACACCTACTAACGACACATTATTCGATTCATGGAAAATGGAAGTAACTGAGGGGAACATTGCACCTCTATGGGAAAATAGTCGAGTGTTAAAAATTCCAGGTTCAACTCGAACAACATTTTATATTTCTCCCGGATACGATACAACAATTCACAAAGATAGCTTAATTACATTTAGAGTTGTGCCAGCATCGGATTATAATAAAAGCGATACATTAGTTTACACTTATAATATTTTTAATACTCAATTAAATTCGTTAGTTACATCATTTATTGCTGATAAATATAATTATGCCGATAGTGTAAAATATGGAGCTAGAGAAACAAAGTGCGTTGCAATAAAAAATATGAGCCAGGTTTTGCAAACAAATGTTTTATATGAGTGTAGAGTAACTGTCTCAGATGGAATAACTACGGCAAATATTCCAACTCCATATCCAAGATTTAAACTTTCATCAAGTTCAAATAATCCTGCAATTACATTAACAGCTAGTCAATTACTGTTTGGAAAAATTGCAATTGGCTCAACTTCTGCCACTCAAAATTTTAAAGTTAGCGGAAGTAATTTAACAAGTAATATTACAATTACTCCTCCAACAGGATTTGAGATTAGAACTGGTACTAATAATTTTTCTGCAAATGCGATTTCGCTTTCTGTTTCAAATGGCGCTGTAAACGAAACAACAGTTGATGTTAGATTTGCACCAACTACCGTTCAGCATTATTCTGGTTCAATTAAAATATCTTCAACAAATGCAACAGAAAAAAATATTACAGTTGATGGAGATGGCACAGCAACTGCCGTTCCATTTATAGTTTCATCTGATTCGTTAATTATTTTTGGAAATACAACTGTTGGTAAATATTCGGATACTTTAAGTTTTACAATTACAGGTGGAAATATTAGTGATACTTTAAAATTAGCATCTTCCGAATATTTTGAAATTAAAATTTCTAGTTCAACTACATTTTCTAAGTTAATTAAAATTGTGCCAACTAACGGGTTAATTTCCGAAACAAAAATAGATATTCGATTTAAACCAAAAGAAGCTAATAATTATTCCGATTCAATTTTTATTACTTCTACAAATTTACAATCAAAAATTTTATTAAAAGGAACAGGGGTTGCACAAGTAAACAATGCTCCAGTTATAAAATCGATTGCTGAACAATTTACTCAAGTAAATATTTTATACACATATCAAGTAGAAGCTATTGATGCCGATATTTCAAATGGAGATACGCTGGTTTACTCGCTCGATGTTGCGCCGACTTGGTTATCAATTTCAAAATCTGGACTTATTAGTGGAACGCCCTCAAATAAAAATATTGGCGACACACTATTTGTTGTAAAAGTTTCCGACTTGCAAGGTTTGTTTGCTACTCAAAAAAATAATATAAAAGTAACCGGTAATTTAGATACACTTTTAAAAATTTATTCACTTTCCCCACCGTTTGGTGCTGTCGGAAGTGTTGTAACTTTTAAAGGTTCAAATTTTGCACCAACTTTAAATAATAACTCGGTTTGGTTTGGCGGAATTAAAGCTGTCTTGCAAAGTGTTTCTAATTCTGAATTAAAAGCTGTTGTACCGCAAGGGGCAACTTATTCTTATCCGGTTGTTTTTGCCGATTCATTTCAGACAACTTCTCCAAAACCATTTTCAGTAACTTTTAAAGGTAGCGACTCACCATATCCAAGTTCATTATTTGGAACATCTGCCGCATCAATTTTAACTGGAAATAATCCTACTCGTTCGGTACTTGCCAATTTTAATGACGACGGGAAACAAGAATTGGTTGTTGTAAATTACGGCTCATCAAATATTTCCATTTACAATAACTCGATTAACTTTAAAGACAGTATAAAAAATTCTTCCTTGTCAAAATTCGAATTAGCAGTTGGTTCGAACCCCAATGGAGTTGCAATTGGAGATATAAATGGCGACGGCAAAATGGATATTATAGTTTCAAACTTCTGGAGTTATAGTATTTCGGTATTTAAAAATATTCACACAAGCGGAAGTTTAACAGCAAGTAGTTTTGCTGCTAAACAAGATATTGTAGTTTCTTCAAATGGAAAGCCGGGCGATGTTGCACTTTCGGATGTTGATGGCGATGGCAAACTTGATTTAATTACAACCGATTATAATAGCGTTAACGAGTTTGGTGTTTCAATTTTTAAAAACACCTCCACACAAGAAATAATTTCTTTTGCACCTCAAAAGAATTTCCCAACTGGGAAAAATCCAAAACGAATTGTAGTTAGAGACGCAAATGAAGATGGAAAACCGGATCTGTTTGTTGTTAGCGAAAATAGCACTCCAAGTAGCTACATAAATTATTTACAAAATAAATCGGTTACCGATACAATTTTATTTGAGCCAAAGGTTGAAATCCCAACTGGGAAAAACCCGAGAGATATTGCCTTTGCCGACTTTAATAATGATGGACTTGAAGATTTTGTTGTTCCAAATTATGAAGAAGATAGTGTTACTGTTTATCAAAACACTACCACAACAAGTTTAGTCCAGTTTAAAAAAGCAGCAAAATTTAAAGTGCCATATTTATTTTCAACAACTAACTTGCTAGTAGGTCCACACTCAGTTGCAACATCCGATGTAAATGGAGATGGTTGGATTGATTTTGTATTTGGAAGCTGGGGATATCAATCGGCTCCACTTTATATTAATACTAAAACAAGTGGTGCAATTACAAATAGTTCGTTTAAATTTTTTAGCGAAAACGGCAATATTACTTATCAGAATAATCCTTCCAGCGTGTTGCTTGGCGATTTAAATGGAGATAGCCGACCGGAATTAATTGTAACTGCTTATGCTTCCGATAAAGTTGCAATATTTAGAAATAAATTTGGAAATTATTTTTCGTTAACTCCAAAAACAATCACTAATTTTGGAAGTTTAAAAGTTGGCGATAAAAAATTTGCACTCTTTACCATGGAAAATGGCGGAGATGATACTTTAGTTTTTAAAGCTCGGAAATCGTTAGACAGTAATTTTTTTATAAATAATTATACTGTTGTTAAAATTGCACCCGATAATTTTTATACCGATTCAGTTTGGTTTGCGCCAAAAATGGTTGGTATATTTAAAGGCAAAATTGTAATTGAAACTGCATATTTTTCGGATACTATTTATGTTGAAGGTATTGGTACTGGTAAAGCAATTTTAAGTTTATCTACTAATAATCTTGATTTTGGGAAAGTAAAAATAAATGATTCTAAAAAACTATCTGTTAAACTAAAAAATTCTGGAAACGACACATTATTTATTAAGAATTTTAGTTTGTTTGGTTCAACAGAGTTTTCATTTCAGCAACCTCCCGCTACCGGAACATCTATGGCACCATCAAAGGAATATGATCTTGAAGTAACTGCATTGCCATTAAATTTAGGATTGAGAAGTGCTATGTTAAAAATCAATCATAATGTTGGAATGGATTCAGTTAAATTTATAATGATTGGCATAGGTAATCCAAAAATTAAATTAAGTGTTAGTAAAATTGATTTTGGAAGCGTTAAACAGCATCTAACAAAAGATTCAACTTTAACAATTCAAAATATTGGAAATGACACTTTGCATATTGCTAAAATGGAACTTACAAATAGTCAATTCACTTTTGGAACTACATCAACAATTAGGTCAATTGCACCAAATAATAAATCTGACGAGAAGATAAGTTTTAAACCTCTTCAAAATCTTGGAAGTGTAATAGCTAAACTATTTATTATGAGCAACAACCTAAATGTTGTTACAAAAGATTCTGTTGAATTAGTTGCAAATGTAGTTACAAAAGTTCCTATTGGAGTTGAAATCCCGACTGTATTTTCATTGTCGCAAAATTTCCCAAATCCGTTTAACCCAGCAACAATAATAAAGTTTGGATTGCCAAATGAATCGTATGTAAAATTAGAAATTTATAATTCGCTCGGCCAATTAGTAAACGCACTAATTGATGAAAAATTATCGGCTCGTTTTTATGAAATAAAATGGGAAGCTAGTAATTTACCAACAGGAATGTATTTTTATAAAATTATTGCTGTGGACTTGTCTGATCAGAACAACAAACTTATTCAAACAAGAAAAATGATTTTGATGAAATAATGTAATCATTTCAATTTTAATTATAAATCCTATCCTTTTGGGTAGGATTTTTTTTGATTTTGCCATTGTTTTGTTATATCAAATTATTTTTTTATTTTTTTATTTCAATAAAATACGACTCAAATTAATAGATTGATAAAACCAAAATTATAGTACAGTTGAGAGTTTTCGTCACCGAAATCGCCAACTTCTTGTAGCTGCAAACCAATAAAACAGAGTGGACTAATTTTGATCGTGGAAGAGTAAAGCTTTATTGTAATTCGATCGTTTTAGTTGGCACCTCTATTCCTCCAATAAAACAATTCTCGATAATTCATCACAGTGCTATTTTGGCGGAAGCATATCTAAATAAAAAGCTACCCTCTTTTAAAAGTATGCAGTTTTTGCGTCGGTTGGTATTTGGTGCGTACGATAGTAAAAATAAAACTAATTCCTTTAGCAATAAACTTCTCGCACATGAAAAATATGCGTTAAAATATTTCAAATTAAATGGAACTCAAAGGTTCGTGAAAGAAATTAAGCAAAGAGTAGCTATGAATTTGTTTGGATTTACTATTTATGATGATTGGATGATTTTAATTTGCACCGATATTTACAAAGGAAAACCAAAAACATCTTTTTTAATTTGGGGTCTTGGGATAGTTTGGGATAAACAGTCAACTCAGTTTTTTGGTACACAGTTGGGATTTTTTGGGAAATTAATTCCATTAAATATATTTGATGCTGTAGAACGAGAAGGACTTGCAAAAGGATATTGGGTTTTGTTAACTGAATCCGATGAAACTTCTGAGTTTAGTTACGATTCCAGAAATAAGTCTCCACAAAGCCAAAAACAAAATTGGTTAACTAAAATAAAATAATAATTGATTTGAGTCTTTAATTCAGTATATTAGGTGAGTGTTTTGGTTAAGACAGTTTTTCGTAAACAGATAAACTAAATTACATTTGATTGGAAAAAATTAAATTTTATAAAGAAAGAATTTATAACAATTAAATCGACTTAAAAACAAAACGCTCTTGTGTTTGTTAAACATATATTGAAGATGAAAATCAATAAAAAAAACTTGGAGATTCCGAAAATCCTGAAGAGTAGGAAAAATAAAAAAATAAAAAAATGGAACATTTAAAAATTGACAGTCAGAATTATGTCGCATTCACTTTCTTCATCGGAACCATGGCCATGATGGCCGCATCTGTCTTCTTCTTTTTTGAACTAAACAACACATCTCAAAAATGGAGAACTTCGGTACTTGTATCGGGATTAATAACCTTTATTGCAGCAGTGCATTACCACTACATGAGAGGTTACAATCTTGAAACAGGAGAATCCCCAACTTTTTTCCGCTACGTGGATTGGATTCTTACTGTGCCTCTAATGTGTGTTGAATTCTATCTCATTACCAAAAAAGCTGGAGCGAAAATTTCTCTATTATGGAAGTTGATTTTTACCTCACTGATAATGCTTATCGCAGGTTATTTTGGAGAAACAGTCGACCGTGACAATAGTGTTATGTGGGGAATGATTTCTGGAGCAGCCTACTTCTACATTGTCTTTTTAATTTGGTTTGGTGAAGTTGCAAAATTGGCTCAGACAGCAGGCCCACAGGTTGCCAAAGCGACAAGAGTTTTAGCATGGTTCGTATTGGTTGGTTGGGCGATTTATCCATTGGGTTATATTTTAGGCACACCAGGAGGATTATTCGGAATTCAGTTAGTTTCCGACCCAACTGCTGCCGTTCGTTTCATGAATATTGTCTACAACATTGCAGATGTGATTAATAAAGTTGGTTTTGGCTTAGTAATCTATTTACTCTCAAGAACAGAGTAATAATGAACCAGCGGGCATTTCATTTGAACCTTTAATTGACTAAGTTTATTAAAGATATGATGGCGAGTGAAGTGCTTAATGCCTGAAACGACCTTTGTAAAAATTTAATTAAACAAGAAGAAGATTTTAAGATTTGTAAAACCTATAAAGAATCCCACTAGCTAACAGCACATTTGCAATAATCGGTGTTTCATACTCCACAGACAGTTTAGTGGTATCCGAAAGTTTTGTGCTCCATCCAAAATATATGTTAAAATATTTATAAAGAATTATATGTCATCTATATCGGTCATAGGTTCAGGATTTTCAGGTTTAAGTGCTGCGGCTTATTTGTCGGCAGCAGGACATGAGGTGCATGTGTTTGAAAAAAATACTTCTATTGGAGGAAGAGCAAGACAACTGAAAACAGATTCAGGATATTTATTTGATATGGGACCAAGTTGGTATTGGATGCCGGATGTGTTTGAAAAATTCTTTAGTGATTTTGGATATTCTGTTTCGGATTTCTATGAATTAAAATTATTAAATCCCTCTTTTGAAGTAGTATTTGGAGAGGATGATAAAATGAGTGTGCCTGAAAATTTTGATGCATTGTGCAAACTGTTTGAATCCATTGAATCAGGAAGTGCTGCACAACTCAAAAAGTTTATGGACGAAGCGGAGTATAAATATAAAACCGGCATTGAAAATTTAGTTTACAAACCCGGACTTTCTATTGCAGAATTTGCTGACTTGGATTTAATAAAAGGAGTTTTTCGTTTGCAGGTTTTCTCATCATTCAGCAAACATGTGCGTAAATATTTTTCCAATCCAAAACTAATTTCCCTGATGGAATTTCCTATTTTGTTCCTGGGTGCAATGCCACAGGACACACCTGCTCTTTATAGTTTAATGAACTATGCAGGACTAAAATTGGGAACATGGTATCCGGTTGGAGGCTTCGGAAAAGTTATCGATGCAATGACAAATGTTGCGAAAATAAATGGCGCAACATTTCACCTGAACTCAGCAGTTGAAAAAATTGGAATAGAAAATAATTTAGCAAAGCACCTTGTTGTCAACGGAGAAATAATTCATTGTGATGCTATTATCGCATCAGCAGATTATCATCATGTTGAAAGTAAATTGTTGCCAGAAGAATTCAGAAACTACAATGAAAGTTATTGGCAGAAAAAAACATTTGCTCCTTCCTGTATAATTTATTTCTTAGGAATAAACAAGAAACTAAAATCACTTCATCATCATACTTTATTTTTTGATGAAGATATTGACCAACATTCAAAAGAAATTTATAAAACTTCGCAATGGCCAACTAAACCCTTGTTTTATGTCTGTTGCCCTTCAAAGTCTGATGACGGAGTTGCACCAGTTGATCATGAAAATTTATTTCTGCTTCTGCCTATTGCTCCCGGATTGGAAGATAATGAAGAGACCCGCGAAAAATATTTTCAGGTGATGATTTCACGATTGGAAAAACAGGTAAATGAAAATATTTTATCTCGCATTGATTATAAGAAAAGTTATTGTGTTAATGACTTTACAATGGATTACAATTCCTACAAAGGCAATGCATACGGACTTGCAAATACCTTAATGCAAACAGCTATTCTGAAACCAAAAATCAGAAACAAAAAAGTAAAAAATCTTTTTTACACAGGTCAACTTACAGTTCCCGGACCGGGTGTTCCTCCTTCTATCATTTCAGGCAAAATTGCCGCTGAACAATTATTAAAACATTTAAATAAAATAAATCATGAAGTCATTATTTGATAATGTGTCAGTGCGGTGCAGCAAGCTTACCACCCGCACATACAGCACAAGTTTCTCTTTGGGTATATATTTTCTGAAGAACAAATTGCGTAATCCAATTTATTCCATTTATGGATTTGTAAGATTTGCTGATGAAATTGTCGACAGCTTTGAAGGTTATAACAAAAAACGATTGTTGGGAAAATTTAAAGTTGAAACCTATGAAGCAATTGAAAATCGCATTTCATTAAATCCAATTTTAAATTCATTTCAACAAGTGGTGCATCAATACAACATCAGTCACGATTTGATTGAAACATTTTTACAAAGTATGGAAATGGATTTGGAGAAAGTAAATTATACTTCAGAAAAATATAATGAATACATTCTTGGTTCGGCAGAAGTTGTCGGGCTGATGTGTCTGCATGTTTTTACCGAAGGGAATAAAAATCTTTATGAAGAACTAAAACCTTTTGCCATGAAGCTGGGTGCAGCATTTCAGAAAATAAATTTCTTGCGAGACATGAAAGCTGATTATCAAATTCTGGGAAGAACCTACTTTCCAAATGTTGACATGACGAGGTTTTCATCATTTACAAAACACAAATTTGAAAATGAAATTGAACAAGATTTTAAAGAAGCTTTGATTGGAATAAAAAAACTTCCTTCTTCTGCTAAGGGAGGTGTTTATCTCGCTTATGTTTATTATAATTCTTTGTTCAAAAAAATAAAAAAAGTGCCTGCTCAAAAAATTCTTTCAGAGAGAATACGCATTAGCAATGGAGAAAAATTTGGATTGATGTTAAAAAGTATGTTCCAATACAAAATTAATCTATTATGAGAAATATTATTTGGGTAGTTATTCTATTCTGTTCATCAAGCCACGCTATGGATATTCCACTAAATGAAGTGCGATTATTATTTAATAAATCAGCTACCAATGAAGAATCCTGCAAAAAGTTAATGAGTGTTTTAAATCAGTATAATGAAACTAACAACTCAACACTGGCTGCCTATAAAGCTTGTGCCACTATGATGATGGCGAACCATGTGGTTAACCCACTCAGTAAATTATCAAGTTTCAATGAAGGAAAAGAACTACTTGAAAAATGTGTAGCAGCTGATAAAGAAAATACCGAAATCCGTTATCTCCGTTTTATAATTCAATCTAATGTTCCTTCATTTTTAGGTTACAATATTTCAATTTCTAATGACAAAACATTTCTGCTAAATACTGTAAATAATATAAGGGATTTGCAGTTAAAACAAATGATAATTTCCTTTTTAAAATCTTCCGAATATTTATCATCAATAGAAAAGCAAAATTTAAAATCATGAACTACTATCTAATTTTAGTTGACGAAAAAGATAAGCAATGGGGCAAATTGGAAAAAATTTTAGTGCACGAATTGGGATTTATAGAAATTCTTGCAGAGTGGTTGTTCATGAGAAGAAAAATTAAATACATTTTTAATTACCAAAAAAATATTCTTAATAAATTATTTGAATAACATGGAAACAGTTTTAACAAATTCATTAATTGTATTTGCTTCTTTCTTTTCTATGGAAGGTGTTGCATGGTTTACACATAAATTTATAATGCATGGCTTGCTGTGGTTTTTACATAAAGACCATCACCAAAAAGAAATTGAAGGTTTTTTTGAAAAAAACGATTTCTTTTTTTTGATATTTGCTATACCAGGAATACTTTGTTTGCTTTTGGGAAGCTTTTACTATAACCTTGCTTTGATTATGGTTGGAAATGGTATTACCTTGTACGGAGCAGCTTATTTTTTAGTACATGACATTTTTATTCATCAACGATTTAAGATCTTTAGAAATTTCGATTCCGTTTATTTAAGAGCTATTCGTAGGGCGCATAAAATGCATCACAAACATTTAACAAAACACGATGGAGAATCGTTTGGCATGCTATGGATACCCATAAAATATTTTAAAGAGCCCATTAAATCTAGCCAAAAATGAAACCTTTATACCTCATCATAAATATGGCAGCGGTAATTGTGCCGTTTCTATTTTCATTTCATCCCAAAGTTCAATTCTTTAAAAAGTTTAGTTATTTTTTTAAAGCCTTACTCGTTGTCCTTTTTATTTTTATTCCTTGGGATATTTTATTTACACATTTAGGCGTTTGGGAATTTAATAGTAATTATGTGCTAGGTATTAATTTTTTTAATCTTCCCTTCGAAGAGGTTCTGTTTTTTATCTGTATCCCATATGCTTGTATTTTTACCTACCATATCTTAAATAAATTTTTTAATTTAGACCGTTTTTTAAAAGCAGAAAATATTATCTCTATTGCGCTTGTGCTATTCCTTATAATTACAGCTTTACTGAATTATAACAGACTTTATACTTCTGTTACTTTTACAGCGCTTGCGCTTTTTATTCTGCTATTGAAATATGTACTTAGGGTAAAATGGCTGCATAAATTCTACTTTACTTATCTTATTTTATTGATCCCTTTTTTAATTGTAAACGGACTATTAACCGGTACGGGTATCGAAGACGCAGTTGTAAAATACGATGACAATCAAAATTTAGGAATTAGAATGCTAACTATTCCAGTTGAAGACATTTTTTATGGCATGCTCTTAATAATGCTCACGCTTTCTATATACGAATACCTTTCAAAAAAAAACAATACACAAAAATAGCCCAATCCTAATTTCTTGTTAAAAAATAGTAAAAAAATAAAAATTTATGGCAAACTACTTAATAATCGGGGCATCATCGGGAATAGGAAAAAAACTTGCTGAACAATTATCCGAATCGGGGCATCATATAGTTGGAACTTATTGTAAAAATGAAACACATTCTAACAACCCTTTAATTCAATTTTATCCATTAAATGTTTTAGATGAAAATATTGTTTTTGATTTTTTACCAGAAATATTAAACGGTATTATATATTGTCCAGGCAGCATCAACCTTCGACCATTTGAAAGAATTAAACCAACCGATTTTGTTGATGACTTTAATTTGCAGGTCGTAGGTGCAATAAAAACAATACAAGCTGTTGCCTCTAAATTAAGAAAAAGCGATAACGCTGCTATCGTATTCTTTTCTACTGTTGCTGTTCAAACAGGCTTACCCTATCACACTCAAGTGTCTGTATCTAAAGGTGCAATTGAAGGATTAACAAAAGCATTAGCTGCAGAGTATGCACCGAAGATAAGAGTGAATTGTATAGCGCCTTCACTAACTGATACTCCTTTGGCAGCTTTTTTATTAAATAGCGAACAAAAAATAGAAGCAAACGCACAGCGACATCCTCTAAAAAGAATTGGAACAACTGATGACATCGTTAATATGGTTGAATTTTTACTTTCCACTAAAGCAAGTTGGATAACAGGCCAGATTATGCATGTGGATGGTGGTATTTCTACTTTAAAAATATAAAACTATATGGCAATTTATCAATTAATTAAAACTCAAAAATTACCTTCCACTATCATTGAAATATGGGATTTTATTTCAGCTCCTAATAACTTAAAAGAAATTACGCCAGAGCATATGGGCTTTATTGTATCCAGTAATACCGGTGCAGAAAAAATGTATCCGGGTATGATTATTACTTACAAGGTGAGCCCACTACTTGGCATAAAACTTAACTGGATGACTGAAATTACCCACGTTAAAGATTATGAATATTTTGTTGATGAACAAAGAGTTGGGCCTTATAAACTATGGCATCATCAACATAAAATTGAACCCATTGAAGGGGGTATTTTAATGACAGATATTGTTACTTATGAGCCTCCCTTTGGCCTATTAGGTTCCATCGCAAATTCACTTTTAATTAAAAAACAACTTCAACAAATATTTGATTACAGAACAATTGCCTTAGAAAAGCGATTTGGGAGATTTATTATAATTTAAATTTTAAAAGATAAAAACTACAAATCAAATTTGAAAAAAATAACAATACAGATAAAAATTTGTATTTTTGCACCGAACAATTAAAAAAATAAAAAGACATGTTTAAAAAATTCACAACAACAGACAAACTTCTATTTATTTCTGCTATTTTATCGCTATTCTTTTCTGAAATAC
>SXGT01534361.1_pt1 | contig 70931 bp, 57 predicted proteins | sample 3176221 | NCBI WGS metagenome assembly SXGT01 (sample SAMN11356862, study PRJNA531348) | freshwater metagenome | isolation source: freshwater sample F1-120 | place: China: Fuxian Lake, Yuxi | collected 2017-12-25
CTCCTGAGGAGTCTGGCAGCCACGTAGACGTGCACAATCTTCATCTGGAAGCGGACCGTCGCCTCGCAGATGGCCGACGCCCGCCAAGAGCTCATGGCCGTGAATGTCCATGCAGCAGCCAAGGGCGCTGCGGGCGACTTCCGCGCGAATGGGAAGCGCCTCTTGTTCGCTGGCTTCCTGAGGGCATACGTGGAGGGCTCCGACGACCCCGACGCGGCGCTCGAGGACCGCGAGGTGCCGCTGCCGGACCTCAGCACCGGCGAGCGCCTCGTGCTCACGGCGCTCGAGCCCGTGCGGCGCGAGACGCGGGCGCCTTCCCGCTACACCGAGGCGGCGCTGGTCGAGAAGCTGGAGAAGGAGGGGATCGGTCGCCCTTCCACCTACGCGTCGATCATCGACACGATCGTGGGCCGCGACTACGCCCGAAAGAACGGCAACGCGCTCATCCCCACGCTCACGGCCTTCGCCGTGAACCAGCTGATGGAGAAGAACTTCCACGACTTCGTGGACATCGGCTTCACGGCCGGGATGGAAGCCAGCCTCGACCAGATCGCCAAGAACGAGGTCGCGTGGCTGCCCTATCTCGAGGCGTTCTGGCGGTCCGAGACGGGCCTCCGGACGCGCGTGGACCAGGGCAAGGAGTCCATCGATCCCCGCCTCGCGTGTACGCTCGACGGCTTCGACGATTTGCTTCCAGGGCGCGTACGCATCGGACGCTACGGTCCGTACGTGGAGCGCGATGAGGGCGGCAACGTCCTCCGGGTCACGATCCCGGCCGAGCTGCCACCGGCCGACTTGGACGTCGCCACCGTGGAGAAGCTGGTCCGCCGCAAGACCGAGGGCCCCATCGCCGTCGCGGAGGAGCCCGAGACGGGCACGCCCGTGTACGTCATGGATGGGCGCTTCGGCCCGTACGTCCAGCTGGGCGCCGCCCAAGGCGAAGAGAAGCCGAAGCGCGTGTCGCTCCCCAAGGGGCTGAAGCCAGAAGACGTCACCCCCGAGATCGCGCTCGGGCTGCTGTCGCTGCCACGGCACCTCGGCTCACACCCCGACGACGGTAAGCCTGTGCTTGCCGGGCTCGGGCGCTTCGGTCCGTTCATCCAGTACGGCTCGGAGTACCGCTCGCTCACCAAGGACGACGACGTGTTGTCCGTGGCGCTTCCCCGTGCGCTCGAGCTGCTCCTGGCGCCCAAGGTCGGGGGGAGAGGGGCGCGGCAGGCCCCCGAGGCCCTCGCCGAGCTTGGCGCACACCCGAAGTCCGGCGAGCCCATCCGCCTCATGAAGGGGCGCTTCGGCCCCTACGTCACCTCCGGGGGCATCAACGCCACGGTCCCCAAGGCGATCGAGCCTGGGACCCTCACCGTCGAGCAGGCGGTCGAGCTGCTCGCCGCGCGCGAGGCTGCTGGCCCGCCCGTGGCGCGCGGCAGAGGGGGCCGGCGACCCTCGGGGCCCAAGGCCGGTGGACCGGCCAAGGCGAAGGCCGCCAGCGCGCCCAAGGCCGCCGGAAAGAGCACGGCCGCCGGAAAGAGCACGGCCGCCTCAGAGCCCAAGGCCGCGACCGGAAAGGCCGCGACCACGCGAACCCGGACCGCCAAGGCCGCAACCCCCAAAACAGCCACGGCCAAGGCCAAGACGCCGAAAGCCTGACGAAGCCGCCGGGCGGTCCGTCGCCCCGCGGTCAGCGCCTCGCAGCGCGCGATCATCAACGCGCCGGCACCTGCCGGCGGCCCTAGGAGGAACCATGCAGTTGAACGGTATCGTCGGTCTCGTCACGGGTGGGGCCTCGGGCCTCGGCGAGTCGTGTGTCCGCATGTTGGTGGCCGGCGGCGCTCGCGCCCTGATCCTGGACGTCAACGAAGCGAAGGGAAACGCCCTCGCCGCCGAGCTCGGCGACTCGGCCCGGTTCGCGAAGGCCGATGTCTCGAACGAGGCCGAGGTGGCGGCGGCCATCGCGCTCGCGAAGTCGGCGTTCGGCGCCCTGCACGTGGCGATCTCGTGCGCCGGCGTCGGCACGGTGGGCAAGGTGCTCGGTAAGAACGGGCCCCACCCCCTGGACGCTTTCAAGCGCACCATCGACATCAACCTCGTCGGCACCGCCAACGTCGGCCGTCTCTCGGCGTATGCCATGAGCGAGAACGCGCCGAACGCCGCCGGTGAGCGCGGGGTCATCATCATGACGGCGTCCGTCGCGGCCTTCGACGGGCAGATCGGGCAGTTCGCCTACGCCGCCTCCAAGGGCGGGATCGTGGGTATGACGCTCCCGATGGCGCGTGATCTCTCGAGCCTCGGCATCCGCGTGTGCACAATCGCCCCGGGCATCTTCGACACGCCCCTACTCGCGGGCCTCCCCGAGGCGGCCCGGGAGTCGCTGGCCAAGCAGGTGCCCTTCCCGCCGCGGCTCGGACGGCCCGCCGAGGTCGCTCAGCTGGCCCAGCACATCATCGAGAACGAAATGCTGAACGGCGAGACCATCCGACTGGACGGCGCCATCCGGATGGCGCCACGATAGGTTCGCTCCGCCCGACGTCGGAGGGAGGTGGACCTTGCACCCTGCGGCGCGGCAGAGACACCCCGGACCCAGCCGTCGTGGCCCGGCGGCGGTGCGTCTGGAGCGGGGCCCTGCCCTTGTGAGCCCCAGGCGAGCCCGACGCGTGATCGCGTCGCTGCTCGGCGCGCTCGCGGTGGTCGCCACGCCCACGAGAGCGGAGGCCCACGGCTTCGACTTTCGCCCCCAGGTGGCGCTGGAGCTGCGGACCCTGCTGCCCGAAGCGCGCGCGTTCGGCGGGCTCGAGGCGGCAGTGAGCGCCTCCATCATGGGCTTCGGCATCTCTACCGGGGCCGGGTGGGAGCGCTTCACGCTGAGCGACGGGGGCGAGGGCGGATACCTCGCGATGGAGATCCAGGTGCATCCCCTGGTGTGGATGGCCGGACGGACGTTCAGCCAGGTGAACCTCCGGATAGGCGTCGGGGGTCTCCTTGGGGGGGTTACGCCCGAGACCTTTCGGGGCGGCTTCGTCACGAGCCTCGGGGTAGACATCGCGTTGTGGCACGTAGACGACTTCGAGCCGCACCCCATGCTCTCGGTCGGGTTTCGCTCCGTGGCCCCGTCTGTTCCAGACGACGCCACGCAGGTGTTCATGATGATCGGAGTCGGGGCGCGCCTAGCTCGTTGAGCGACGACCGGGGGCTCAGAACGAGTTGCCGATGGTGAACTCGAAGACGACCGGCTCTTCGCCGGGCTTCGGAGCCAACGGGAAGCCCCACTCGAAGCGCAGGGGGCCGACAGGGCTCCACCAGCGGATGCCGAGGCCCACGCTGGTGCGGAGCGACTCGAAGGCCATGTTCTCGTCTTCCCCGAAGGCGTTCCCGGCGTCGAAGAACAGCACGCCCTTCAGGTTGATTTGCTCCACGATGGGGAACTCGAGCTCGACGTTGAAGATGAGCTCCTTGTTGCCTCCGATGGTGAACGGCACAAGGCTCGTGCTGGGATCGGAGGAGCGCGGCACGTTGATCGAGGGGCCGAGGCTGTTTCGCTGGAAGCCGCGCACATCGAAGATGCCGCCCACGAAGAAGCGCTCGAAGATCGGGATCTCACCGTCCGGGTTCATCACGTAGCCCACCGTGCCGTTGAGCTTCAGCACGAACTCCCACCAGGGGTTGAAGTACCAGCGCGAGCGGGCGAGGTACTTGATGAACTCGATGTCGCTGCCGAGGTAGGGGTGCCCGATCTCCACGGACGCGGTGGTGAACGTGCCGCTCTTGGCGAACTGTCGGTCGTCGCGCGTGTCGTAGGACATCGTGCCCTTGAGCGCTGAGGTGAGCCCGCCCTGCTGCAGGTCGAAGATCTCGGCGCGGCTGGCGGACCGGATGCCGCCCAGCGTGACGTCCACGTTCTTCAGCGTGTAGCTGGCGGTGAGCGTGAAGTCTTCCGTGAAGCGATAGCCCCAACCCATCGTCCCGCCGAACTCGGTCTTCGCGAAGTCGTCGAAGTCTTGCTGGAAGTTGAACAGGTCGACGGAGAGCTGCCACTGCGTGTCCAGGAAGTACGGATCGAAGAAGCTGAGCTGGTAGAGGCTGCGGATGGAGGAGAGCGTGGCCTGGATGGAGACGGTCTGCCCGTGGCCCAGGAAGTTCTGCTTCGAGATCTGAGCCGTGAAGATGAAGTTCTCGAGGCTCGAGAAGCCCGCCCCGACCTGGAAGGTGCCCGTCTGGCGCTCCTTCACCGTGACCGTGAGGTCGACGTGGCCCTCGTCGCTACCGGGATCCGTGGTGATGTCGCACTTGTCGAAGAAGCCCTGCCGCATGATCTGCCGCCGGCTGTTCTTGAGCTCGGTGGCGCTGAAGTAGTCGCCCTCCGCGATGGTCATCACGCGGCGCATCACCTTGTCGCGGGTGGTCTCGTTGCCCGCGAAGGAGATCCGGCCGATCCGCGTCTTGAGCCCCGGCTGCACGCGATATGTGAACTCGATCTCCCGCTTCTCCGTGTCCCTGTAGCTGGCGTTGGATACCGTGGCGTTCGCGTAGCCAAGGTCCTGATACAGGGTCTTCAGCGCTTCGGTGTCTTGCTGCATGAGCGCGATGTCGAACGGCTGGCCGGGCTGGAGCGACAACGACGCCTTGAGCTCCTCCGGCGTGTAGTGAGGCTGCGGGTTGCCGTCCGCATCCAGCGCAGGTTCCGCCTCCTCGGCGTCGACCTTGCGCATGCGGTATTGGTCGCCCTCCTCCACCGGGATGGTGATGGCGATCGAGGTCTTGTCCGCGCCCAGCGTGACCGCCGCGGGGTACACCTTGATGTCGACGTAGCCGAAGTGCAGGTAGTACTGCCGGAGGATCGCCAGGTCCTGGTCGAGCGCCTCGCGCTTGAACTGGCCCGACCCGGTGAGGAACGAGAACCACCCGCCCTCCTTCGTGCGCATGACGTTCTCTAGGTCTTCCTCCTTCAGCGCCTTGATGCCGAGGAAGGTGATGCTGGTGACCTTGACCTTCTTGCCCTCGTCGATGACGAAGACCACGTCGACGACGCCCGCGGCGCGTTTGTCGAGGCGGTAGTCGACCTTTGCCAGGTAGTAGCCGTCCTTGACGTACCGCTCGCGCAGCTTGACCACCACGTTCTTGACGCGCGTCTCGTCCACGATCTCGTAGGGTTGGATGTCGACGACCTCTTTCAGATCGTCTTCGTCGAGCTCGTCGTAGCCCTCGTATCGGATCTCGCCGATCACGGGGCGCTCGATGAACGCGTACCGGACCACCACGCGCACGCCGTCTACCACCCGCTGAAACACCTGGATGTCGGCGAACGCGCCCGTGCTGTAGAGGCGCTCGATGTCGTCTGACACCACGGCGGCCTCGAGGTTGCGGCCCTTCTTCGTGTGGATCCTGCTCCAGACCGTGTCGGCGGGAATGCGCACGAGGCCGTCGAGCTCGATCTCTTGAACCTCTAGGCCGAGACCGGACTCGAGGGGCTCGTCGGCCCGGGCCGGCGCGGCCCACAGCGACAGCGCGAGCAGGGCCAAGCCGAGCCAACGCGTCACGCCGGCGGGCGTTGAACGCGGGCTCAACCCGCCGGGTCGCCTCCGCCTCTCGTGTCTTGGTCCTCTGGCCGGCGACATGGGGCGCTACTCGTACACCTTGCCGTCCCGCATCACAAGGCGACGGCGCATCATCTGAGCGAGAGACGGGTTGTGGGTGACCACGACGAATGCGACGTGTAGCCGCTCGTTCATCTTCAAGATGAGCTCGTGGATCTCTTCACTCGTGGCGACGTCGAGGTTCCCGGTGGGTTCGTCGGCGAGGACGAGCGGGGGCTCGGTGATTACGGCGCGAGCGATCGCCACTCGCTGCTGCTCCCCGCCCGACAGTTCGCCGGGACGGTGCTTCAAGCGGTGTCCGAGGCCCACCTCCGTGAGGAGGGCGCGTGAACGGTCCAGCGCCTGTCCGCGACGCACGCCCGCGATGAGCAGCGGCATCGCAGCGTTCTCCTCCGCCGTGAGCTCGGGGAGAAGGTGATGAAACTGGAAGATGAAGCCCACGCGCCGGTTCCGAAAGGACGCGAGCTCTGGCTCGGGGAGCTCGAAGACGCGCTGGCCGTCGAAGACCACCGAGCCAGCGGACGGGCGATCGAGCGTGCCGAGAACGTTCAGGAGGGTGGACTTGCCCACGCCGGACTGCCCCACGACCGAGCACAGGTCCCCGCGGTGCAGCCGGAGGTCGACCCCCCGGAGGATGTCGAGCCGCTTCCCCTGGTGGTCATAGTGCTTCACCAGGCCTACGGCCTCGCAGATCACCGCCTCGCTCATGTGGCGTCTCCCTTCACTCGCTTCGCAGCCCCTCGACCGGGTCGATGCCAGACGCCTGAATGGCGGGGAAGATGGTGGCCACCGCGCAGAGCAAGATCCCGGCTCCGAAGACCGCGAAGATGGTGGCAGGGTCGAGGTGCACGGGTAGCTGATCGATGTAGTACTGCTCCGGGAGCTTGATCCCGATGCTCCGGATGCCGGCGCACGTGAGCACGCCCACGATCAGGCCGGCGCTGGAGCCGACGACCCCGATGACTCCGCCCAGGACCAGGAAGGTGGTGAAGACCGAGCGAAACGGAGCGCCCATGGCCTTGAGCACCGCGATCTCGCGCGTCTTGTCGAGGATGATCATGACGAGCGAGCCGAACACGTTGAGCGCCGCCACCATGATGATCACGCCGAGCACCGCGAACATCACCACCTTCTCGAGCATGAGCGCGGCGAAGAGGTTCTTGTTGAGCCCCTTCCAGTCGATGACCTCGAGGGTGGGGACGTCCGTGACCAGCGACCTCGCAGCCTCCGCCACCTCGTCCGAGCGGTCGACCTCGGAGAGGCGCAGCTCGATGCGGTTCACGTCGCCGCCCATCTGAAAGAACCGCTGCGCCTCGCCCAGGAGCACGTACGCGAGCTTCGAGTCGAACTCGTACATCCCCGTGGCGAAGATGCCGCCTACGTGAAACGTGCGGGCGCGCGGCTGGATCCCGAGGAACCCGGCGTCGTCGCGAGGTGAGACCAGCGTGACCTCGGCGCCGACGCCCACGAGCAAGCTCTCCGCGAGCTCGCGGCCCAAGAGGATGGTGGGGCGCACGGCGTCGTCCCGAGACGCGGTGCTCTCGGTGTCGACGCCGGGGATCGGAGAGGGAGCCAATGGGTCGACGGCGGCTGGGGCGCTGGGGGCCTCCGGCGGCTCGTCGTCCCGCGTGACCCACTTGGACGTGGACACCACGCGCTCTGGGGCGAGTAGGTTGTCGAGCGAGCCTGAGACCACCGTGGACGCGAGGTGGTGCTCTGCCTCGGCCAGGTCCAGCGGGTCGATGCCCTTGATCGTGAGCGAGACGTTGCGGTTGTCGCGCGCGCTGACGATCACGTCGCCCTGGACGTAAGGGATCGCGCTGGTCACTCCGGTGAGGCCTCGGAGGCCCACGAGGCGACGCTCGTAGCCCGGGATCCCCTCCATGGGCTCCACGTCTTGGACGAGCACGTGGGGATTGGTGCTCAGGATCTTGCCCCGCAGGTCCTGCTCGAAGCCCGCCATGACCGAGAGGACCACGATGAGCGCCCACACGCCCACGCCCACACCGACGACCGAGACGAACGTGGTCACGGACACGGTGAGGATGTTGGGCAGGCGCTGAACGCCTGCCAGGACCCGCTCGACGCGCCCGATATCGCCCACGGGAGCGTGAGGCCGAAGCGGCCACAAGACGCAGAGGGCGGCGAGGCTCCCGAGGCCCCAGCGCAGCAGGGGGACCATGTGGTCGGCCTCTACGGCGACGCGCGACCATGGCCACAGGTGGGCGGTGGCGGCGAGCGCGATGAACGCCGCGGCCGCGCTGAAGACCAGCAGCCACCCGGGGCGGCGCCCGCCCTCGTAGGCGTCCGGCGAGACGGTGCCCGAGCGGTGGCTCCGAAGGAACTGCCAGCCCACGAAGAGGACGTAGTGCCGCGCGAGCAGTGGGCCACCGAAGAGGCCGAAGGCGCCCAGGGTGACCCAGGTGATGAACGCGACGACCAGGAGAACCGCGAGGATCACGGACAGGAGGGCCGCCCCTGTCCAGGCGTAGAACTGAACCTCGGGGGGCAGCTGAGCCAGGAGCGCCCCATACCCCGCGACCCCGAGCGTGCCGAGGAGGCCACCGCCGGCGACCTTGGCGAAGGTGCGACGGTCGGATCGCCGCCAGCCGAGATCGATCAAGGCAGCGCCGAAACGGAGCAGAGAAGGAATCGCGAGGTAGAGCGCCCAGGCGGCGAAGACCACCCCGAGCCCATAGACCGCGAACCGCCACGGCGACGCCATGAGCGCCTCGAGCACCGGCGGCAGGCCCGGAGGTGGACGCCCCCCGGCGACCAGGAATCCCATCAAGGCGCCTCGGAGACGTGCTCTGGGCGCATGTGCGGGAAGAAGATCACCTCGCGGATGGTGTCGCGGTTGGCGAAGAGCATGACGATGCGATCCACGCCGATCCCCTGCCCTGCCGTGGGAGGCATGCCGTACTCGAGCGCCCGGATGTAGTCGTGGTCCACCGGGTGGGCCTCGGCGTCGCCCTTGTCGCGCTCCTTCATCTGGTCCTCGAACCGGCCGCGCTGGTCGACGGGGTCGTTCAGCTCGGAGAAGGCGTTCGAGACCTCGTTGCCGGCGATGTAGAGCTCGAAACGATCGACCCACTCGGGGTCCTGGTCGTTCTTGCGCGACAACGGCGACACCTCGGACGGGTAGCGCGTGATGAAGGTGGGCTGGATGAGCGCCTTCTCGCAGAGGTTCTCGAAGATGTGGATGAGGAGCTTCGCGCGGCTGACGGAAGGATCGAAGGCGAGGCCCCGCTCCGTGGCGAGCGCCACGAGGCCTTCGTGGGTCTTGACGGCCTCGGGAGAGGCCCCGGCCACCTCGACCAGCGCCTCCTCGACGCTGTAGCGCCGGAACGGGCGCGCGAAGGAGATCCGGTGCTCACCGAACGGGATCTCGTCCGAGCCATGGACGTGTTGCGCGAGCCCGTTGAGCAGCTCCTCGGTGAGCACGATCAGGTCCTCGTACGTGGCGTACGCCTGATAGAACTCGAGCATCGTGAACTCCGGATTGTGGCGGGGGCTCATGCCCTCGTTCCGGAAGTTGCGGTTCATCTCGAAGACGCGCTCGAGGCCGCCCACCACGAGCCGCTTCAGGAAGAGCTCCGGGGCGATGCGCATGTAGAGCGGGATCCCGAGCGCGTTGTGCCAGGTCTCGAAGGGACGCGCCGCGGCGCCCCCGGCCAAGACCTGCAGCATCGGGGTCTCGACCTCGGTGAAGTCCCGCGCCTCGAAGAAGTCCCGGAGATAGCGCGTGACCTTGGAGCGGACGCGGAAGACCTCGCGGACGTCCAGGTTCATGATGAGGTCCGCGTACCGCTGCCGGTAGCGGGTCTCTTTCTCCGTGACCCCGTGCCACTTGTCGGGTAGCGGGCGGACGGCTTTGGTGAGCAGAACGAAGCCCTCGACCAGGATCGAGAGCTCGCCGCGCCGGGTGCGGAACGCGGGCCCGGAGACCCCGACGATGTCGCCGATGTCGACGAACTCGTTCAGCAGCGCCCAGGCATCCGGGTTGGCGTCGCTCTTCAGGTAGACCTGGAAGACCGGAGCGGCCTCGGTGGACGAGCGGTCGCGCAGGCGGAGGAAGGCCGCCTTGCCGAGCTCGTTCTTGGCCATGACCCGCCCCGCCACCCGGAACCGCGGCGCTTCCGCCGGAATCCCGTTCATGTCGGGCGCGTTGGCGTCCGCGGCGGCGCGGACCTCCTCGAGCGTGTGAGAAACAGCCCAGTCGTTCGCGTAGGGGTTCTTGCCCGCAGCACGCATCGCCTCGGCCTTGTCGAGGCGGATCCGCATCACTTGATTCAGCTCGTCCACAAGGCCTCCGGGAGGGAAACGGGACGCGGAACCTACCGACCCACCCCCGGAGCGTCAACCAGGACGCTGAGATGTGTTGCCGCCTTTAGCGAGTGTCGGCCGCACCGAGCACCTCGGCCCTCACTCGGCCGCGTGAAATACGAGGACGCGCTCCACCTGCTGTGCGCTGGAGAACATCAAGGCGGACGCCATGGGCTCCTGGCAGCGGGCCAGGCTCACGCGGCCGCCCGAGTCTGCGGCGCCGCGCGGCTCCAGGCCACAGGCGCACCGCCAGGCCTCGAGCGAGGCGGCCGCCCCGTCGGGTCGCCGCCGCTCGTGGAGGACGACGCGCTCCTCGTGGTAGGCCGGCTCGGTGGTGGCCGGCAGCGACACCCACGTCTGCCACTCGCGGCCCGTCGGATCGCTGCAGGCAGTCACGACTGGCGTGGGCGAGTCCTCGGGGAGGACATGGCGACGCGCCATCCCCGGGGGGCACGCGACTCCGGCCGACGCGAGCACGAGGGGAGCCGCTGCGCGCGCCCCGCAGGTGGGCTGCGGGGCCGGGGGCGTCGCCGAAGAGGGCGGCCGTTGCAGCACCGCGAGCGCCGCGCCCAGCTCGGGGCGAGCCGTGAGCTCGGGGGCGGCCGCGGCGAGGCGTCGCGCCCATGCCGCGCGCCCGGCGAGGTCCGCCGGACCCGGAGGCGGCGACCGGCGGACCTCTTCGAGGAACGAGAGGAGCGCGGTGTTCTTGTCGAGCGCCTCGCGGGGCGCGGGCGCGGTGAGCCACGTGCTGGCGCGGGTGAAGCGGCGACGCGCCTCGGCGGCGTCCCCGCGATAGAGCGCGACGCAGCCGAGGCCGGAGTGGACGACCGCGTCGTTGGCGCCGAGGTCTTGGGCCCGCTCCAGGTGACGGCGCGCCTCCGCGAGCAGCTGCTCTCCCCGACCCGCCGCGCGGCGCACCTTCCGAGGGCCATCCCAGAACGCGGAGTGCGCCGGGAAGACGGGCTCACAGCGGAGCGTGGCCAGCCGCGCGTCGAGCCCCGCCCACACGGGCGCGTCGGGCGCAGCCGCCATGAGCGCGACCAGGCCTCGAACGAGCGTGAGCTCGGGCAGCGGTACCCCGTGCGCCGACACGAGCTCGTCGGCCCAGGCGAGGAGGCGGAGGGCGGTGTCGCGGCTCGCGCCGAACGCGAAGGCCAGCGCCGTCTGGTAGAGGTGCTCGTACGCGTCGAAGCGCTCGAGAGCCTTCGACAACGCCGCCTTACGGACCTCCGCCGCGTGCCCGCGAACCTTGAACTCGACGTCCAGGAACGCCGTGACGAGGTCGTCCCGGGCCACGGCGCGCGCCGAGAATCCGCCCGCCGCCGCGAAGAAGGCCCCTCGATGATCCGCGAGCGCCTCGTCGGCGCGGCCCTGCCCCGGGCGCTGGAACGCCGCGAGCTCGCAGCCGTCATCCGTGATGTCGTTCACACGGTGCCCCAGCTCGTGGCCCAGCACGAACGCCAGGAAGTCTTCGGGATAGCCTGCCTCGGGGCCGTACACCCGCTCCAGCAGGGACCAGGGCACGTAGACGGCTGGAGGGGCTCCGGGGCAGACCACCGCCGTTGGGGGCAGCTCGCGGCCGCCGGGGAGCCGGGCGTCCGGGCCGAGCAGGGTGAGCGCGGCGTCGCGCCCGGTGAGCGCCGCCATGGGCCCGTAGACGCGCCGCCAGACCCCGACGGCGCGCTCCGCGTGGGCGTGACTGCCAAGCCGCGGCGCTGCGGCCAGGGCGGCGCAGAGCCCGGTCGTGGAGGGACCAGGGGCCTTGCCAAGGTCGGCGCACCGCAGCCCGTCGGCGAGCGCCGGCCCGACCGCGAGCGCCGGTACGAGCGCGAGCGCACAAAAGACAATTTGGGCCGGGCCCCTCAAGCGCTCACTCCGCGTCCGGGCGCAGCGCCATCAGCGCGCGGCCCTCGGCCTCGACGCGCGTGACCTGCGGAGAGGGGCTCGAGAGCTCGCCGAGGACGGCGCGGACGCGCTCGGCCACTCGGAGATCGGAGCCACCCGCGGCGGCGTCGCGCACGAGGAACTCGAGGAGGTTGGATCCAGCGGCAGCGACCGTCTGGCGCCCAGCCGGCGATGCGGCGGACGCGAGCGCCACGCCGGACCACACCCCCGAGGCGAAGTAGCCGTGCGCGCGCTCTGCGCCGGCGCCGAGACCGGCCTCCGCGGCGGCGAGCAGCTCGGCCACCCGCGCCGCGTCCACGCGCCCTGCCGCGGCCTCCTCGATGAAGAGCGCGAGGGCGCGGTTGAGGTCTTCCGAGAGGAACGCGAGGCTCCCCGACCGCGCGGCGAGCCAGCGGGCGAGCTGCTGCAGCGCCGCAACCTCACCGGCCGCCGCCTGACTCGTCATTCGCCCGACCACATAACCGGCGTGAAGCGCGAGCAGGTCGGCGGCATCCGAGCGCCCCCCGAAGCTGAGGCCAGAGGGCGCTTCGTGCGACGGCGGCGAGAACTCACCCGGGACCGGCGCGACCTGCGCCGCGAGGAGCTGACCCAGCGCGCGCTGGGTCTGAGACTGGGGAAGTCGCGGGACCACTGCGACAACGGCGGCCGCGAGCAGCTCCTCGTCCGGAAGAGCCGCGTCGAGGTCGGCTATCTCCGCCGGGGGCGCTCCGTCGACGCTGGCCCGCAGCTGGCGCCTCCCGAGGGCCCGCTCGAACGAGACCTCGCCCACGTCCACGGTGGCGCAGGCCCGCGCCGAGGCCCGCGCGGGGTTCACTACCATGACCGACGCGCCGCGCGGCGCGCGCAACGTGCGCCGGTCAAACGCGAGCAGGATCTGAGAACGGGCGAGCCCCTTCCACGCGACGGACGCGCCGGTCAGGAGCGCTGCGCCGAGCGGGGCTCCCTCAGGTGTGACTCGAACGGTGAGCACCGAGGGCCAGAGGTCGCCGACGGCGACGCTCAACGCCTCACCGGGCTCGAGGCACGCGCGCCGCGTGGTGCCGGCCTCGACAAGCGCGTGGAGATCCAGCGGGCCGAGGACCTGCGCGACGTCCCGACCCGCGGGGTGTAGGCGATCGGGGCGCGGGACGAAGTCGCCCGCTACCGAGGTGCCGAGGAGGCAGCCGCTCTGCGAGTCCACCACGAGCCCATCGATCCCTCCCCCCACGACGCGACGCTCTAGCCCCACGCACGCAGCGGGCGCTCCCACGGCGCCGTCGCCCGCGAGCAGGGCGAGGTCCGCCGCCTGGTCGAGGTGCAGCACCCGCGACAAGCCGGCGCCCGCGCCCACCCCAGCGAGGCTCCGGGCGCCGACCACATCTACCGCCCGCACCGCCACGAGCCCGCCGCCCAGCGCCACGCCCTCTGCCGTCCAGGTCTCGGGGGAGGTCCGTTCGCCCCGCCACGACACGCCCGTGACCTCGAGCCTCACGACGTTCTGCGCCCAGTTGCCCCCACAACCTGCGAGCAGCCACAGGACGAGGACCAGGCGCCTCATTTCGCGGGCGCGACCGGGGCCGGAGGAGGCGCCGCGGGGTCGTCAAGGACGGCGGGAACGACGGCGGGAACGACGGCGGGAACGACGGCGGGAACGACGGCGGGAACGACCTCGGGCTCTCTGGGCTTCGTGGGCCCCAGCGAGCGAACCAGCCGGAAGCCGACGCCCGGATCGACGACGATCGGCTCCCTCGGGCGTCGCAGGGTCTCGCGACACTCCTCTCTGGGGCTCGCGTACCCACAGCCCCGCATGACCCGGAGCGCTCCGGTCCCCGGACCCGTGGGGTCCACCGGATTGCCGACGGCGTAGAAGGTCTCTGAGTGAACGTCGAGCGTCCACTCCCAGACGTTTCCCATGAGGCCACGGAGCCCGCTCGGCTCGGGCGCGGCCAGCGCGACGGGACGCGTGCTGCGCGCGTTCCCTGCGTACAAGGCGCGACGGTCGAACGGCTCGCGAGACGGTGACGTCTCCCCCGCGCGAGCGAGGAACTCCCACTCCGCCTCCGTAGGCAACCGATAACCCTCGCACTCGGGGCCCACGATCACCGCGGTGGCGCACCGGTACCCCTGGCCCACCTTGCCGGTGCACCCGTCGAGCTCGACGCATGGCTTCAGACCCCGGTGCGCAGACAGCGCGTTGGCCCACGCGAGCGCCTCGTACCAATTGACGTTCTCCACGGGGCACTGCTTACAGCCGACGTTCGCCGAGGGGTTGTCGGGGACGAGCGCCTCCCATTCCGCCTGCGTCACCTCCGAGGCCCTCACGAGGAGGTCGCGCGTGAGGGTCACGGTGTGAACAGGGGCTTCGTCGGCCGGGCCGCCGGTGGCGCCCATCGCGAACGCTCCGCCGCCCACCCGGACCCAGGCGCGCTCGTCCGACTCCTCTGGGAGCTCGTGCCGGATGGGCTCCGTTGGCGCGGTCACCAGCGGAGCGGACGGCTTCGGCTGCGGACTCGGAGCCTTCACCTCGGGGACCGCGGTGGGCACCTCCACCGAATCCCGGGTGGTGGCCACGCGCCGGCGACTCTCGCGTAGCAATGACGCGGCGGCGCCAATGAGCGTGACCACGAGCAAGGCGCCGAGCGTGAGCTTGACCGCGCCGTTGTACCGGAGCCAGGCCTTTCGGGCGCCATGGGCCAGCTCTTCTGCCATCTCGGCGACCTTCGCCAGGATCGGCGAGCCCTCGTCCACCGCCGAGAGGCCAGGGCGCGTACCGCTGCTTCGCGTGGACGGCGCGCCGGTCTTCAGGCCGTGCTCCACCCTGGAGACCGCTTGAGCGACCTCCTCAGCCGTCTGCGGGCGCTTGGCCGGGTTCTTCTCGAGCAGCCGGTGAATGAGCAGCGCGAGGTCTCCCGGCACGGTGCTCGGAAGGGGCAGCGGCGGCTCGAGGAGGTGCATGCGCAGCATGGCCGCCATGGTGTCGCCCTGGAACGGCTTGTACCCAGCGACCATCTCGTACATGACGATGCCCAGCGCGTAGAGATCAGCGCGCGCGTCGATCGGCTTGTCTTCGATCTGTTCCGGCGCCATGTATTGCCAGGTACCGATGATCGGCCGACGCCCGTCCAGGCCTACGCTGGTCTCGTACGAGTCCTCGTAGGTAATGGTCTGGTCGCTGGTCTGGTAGAACTTGGCGATGCCGAAGTCGAGGACCTTGACCACCTCGAGGTCCGCCACCCGATGCAGGAAGATGTTGTCGGGTTTGATGTCCCGATGGACCACCTTCGCGTTGTGCGCCTCGAAGAGGGCGCCCGAGACCGCCTTGGTGATGCGCAACGCGTCCAAGAGCTCGAGGCCGCCAGGCCGCCTCAACCGATCGTGCAGGGTCTCGCCGTGCAGCAGCTCCATGGCGATGAACAGCCCGTCGGTCGTCTGGCCGAAGTCGTGGATGACGATGGTGTTGGGGTGGCGCAGACGACTGGCGACCTGCGCTTCGCGCATGAACCGCCCGATCATGTCAGGGTTCTTCGCCAGCTCGGGTGCCAGCACTTTGAGGGCGACCTCGCGCCCTACGCTGACCTGGGTGGCGCGGTACACCGATCCCATTCCGCCCTTGCCGATGCGGGCGTGGATCTCGTAGCGCCGGTCGAACGAGCGGCCAATAAGCGGGTCGACTTCGCTCACGGGGGGTCGGGGCGCCGGTACTTATCGAGCGCCACGCGCTCGATATCGACTCCAGACAGGGATGCGAGCGAGACGAGCCACGCCAGCACGTCCGCGAACTCCTCCTCGAGGTTCTTCCGGTCGTTCCCGCGGCGGATCGCGCGGGTGAGCTCGCCCACCTCTTCCTGAAACCACATGTAGGTCCCAGCGACGCCGCGCGCGTTGTCCTTCTCGAAGTACAGACGCTCGATGAGCCCCTGGAACTCGCGAAGTCCGATGGCGCTGGGTTCGCCGGCGCGGGTGACTGGGCCTGTGGTTGCGGGGTCGTGCATCGCCGGGCAGCATACCGAAGCCCATGACCCGCGCCTAGGAGCCCAAGCCAATGGAGACCCGTCGCCTCGGCCAATCCGGCCTCTCTGTCCCCGTCTTGTGCCTCGGGACCATGACGTTCGGAGAGAACAGCGAGAAGTCGATGATGCACGGCGTGGGGTCGCCGAAGAGCCTCGCGTTCCAGATCATGGAGCGGTGCCTCGAGCGAGGCCTGAACTTCTTCGACACGGCTGACGTGTATGGCGACGACGGCATGAGCGAGCGGATCATCGGGGAGTGGTTCGCCACCGCCGGCCACCGCGACCGTGTGATCCTGGCCACCAAGTTCCGGTTCCGTATGAACGAGGGTCCAAACGGGACCGGCGCCTCCCGATACCGGATCCTGAGGGCCGTGGACGAGAGCCTCCGCCGGCTGCGCACGGACCGGATCGACCTCTACCAGATCCACATGCAGGATCGGGACACGCCGGAGGAGGAGACGCTGCGCGCTCTGGATGACCTGGTTCGCGCCGGCAAGGTCCTCTACATCGGCTGCTCCAACTACACGGGAGTCCGCCTCGTCGACAGCCTCTGGCTGTCTCGAACGCTGGGCCTCGAGCGGTTCGTGAGCCTCCAGGCGCAATACAGCCTCTGCGTCCGCGGTATCGAGCGCGAGCTGGTCCCCGCCTGCGCTGACAAGGGTCTCGGCATCCTGCCGTGGTCACCGCTCGCCGGTGGCTTCCTGAGCGGGAAACACACGAAGGAGGAGCGGGCCCAGGGTTCGCGCCTCGCCAAGTGGGGGCCCTGGTGGTCCAAGTTCGACAACCCGCGGTGTTGGTCGGCGCTCGAGGCCTGCCAGCACGTGGCGCGCGAGCGAGGCGCCACGCCCGGGCAGGTCGCGCTGGCGTGGACGCTGAAGAAGCCCGGGGTCACCAGCACGATCTTCGGGGCCCGCACCTTGGAGCAGCTCGAGGACAACCTCGCCGCGGCCACGCTGAAGCTCAGCGACGCCGAGCTCGCTGCGCTGGACGCCGCCAGCGGCTTCGAACCCGACTACCCGTACGACTTCATCCGCCAGATCGCCGGGCGGTGGTAGAGCGCACGCGGCGGCTCACCCCCGCCGTCGTAGCGCCCTGAACACCGCACTGAACAGGCTTCTTGACGAGGCTCGCGCGCGGCCCGAGAGTCAGCGACCAGCAAGCGGCGCTTGCTCTGCGGGGGAGTCATGAAGGCAGAGTTCACCGTTCGAATCCTTGGGCGTGACGTCACTATCCGTAGCGACGCCAACGAGGACCACGTCCGCGCCGTCGAGGCCCTGGTCGCAGAGAGGCTCAGCGCGCTCACAGGCGCGGGCCTTGCCCACCAGCACGCGCTCACCGTTGCGCTTCTTGGCCTCGCCGACGAGCTCATCCGCGAGCAGACCGCGCACCAAACGCTGCGCGACAAGATCCGCGCACGCTCGTCGGCGCTGCTCGAGCGCCTCTCCCTGAAGAAGGTGGCCTGAGCGCCTCCGTGCGCTCCGAGACACCTCGGGGCATCTCGCGGTGACCGTAACCCGTCCCCCGGCCGGCCCGGGCGGCGAGCCCAAGGGTCCGCTGCGCGTCGATGCGCGCGGTCTCCTGGGCTCGCTCTCGCGCGAGTTTCGTCAGGCCGCGTCCTCGGCTCTGTGCGAGCGGCTGGCCTACTGGCTGTCGGAGGTCGCCCCCTCCGGCATCGTCGCCTTGTTCGCATCCCTGCCGTCTGAGCCGGACAACGAGGCGCTAGCGCGCTGCCTCGTAGGCCGCACCGCCTATCCGCGCCTCACGCCGGAGGGGCTAGACTTCGTGGTGGCCCGCCCGGACCAGCTCCGACGAGGCGCCGCCGGCGTCCTCGAGCCGCCAGAGGGGCCGGCGGTGTCCCCGGCCGTAGTGCTGGTGCCAGGCCTGCTCTTCACGCTCGCGGGAGACCGCCTGGGCCGAGGCGGCGGTTATTACGACCGCGCGCTCGCACAGCGCCGGTGCCACACCGTCGCGTGTTGCTTCCACGCGCAGCTGGTCCAGCGGCTCCCTACGGAGGCCCACGACGTGCGCATGGACTGGGTCTGCACCGAGGCGCTCGGCCCGGCACGCACGAACGAAGGGCGATGATGCGGCGCGCCTTTCCGGTGGCGGGCGCGGGTGGTACAGCTTCCGTCATGCGCGTGGTTCATGCCCTGTGGTCGGTGGTTGCCTGGTCCCTGGCAACGGTGATCCAGATCGCCTTCGCGCTTTGTATGCTCCCTCTCCTGCTCTTCCGGCGCTTCGAGGACCTCCAGGGCGGCTGGCCCAGCACGCTCATCGGGGCGATCCCGCTCCTCACTTTATCCCGGCGACATGTGGTCTGGGACCGGCGCTTCGACCCCCGCCGCGTGTCTGTGTTCGTCAGCAACCACACTTCGATGCTCGACGGCCATGTCATGGTACACGCCCTACCCCACCCTTTCTGCGGCGTGGAGAACGCGGCGCACCTGGCAGTGCCTGGTTACGGCTGGATCATGCGGATGGCGAACGCCATCCCCGTCCCGCGAGGCGCGGGTCGCATCGACGCGCTGGTCGGCGCCGCCCGCGACAGGGCGGGGCGCGGGATCTCGGTGCTCGCGTTCCCGGAGGCGCACCGGACGCTCGACGGCAGGGTCCGCCCGTTCCGCACCGGGGTCTTCGTGGCGGCGCGCGATGCAGGCCTCCCAGTGGTCCCAGTCGCCGTTCGAGGCATGTACCACGTGCTCCCGAAGGGGACCTGGGTGGTCACGCCTGGGTGTCTCGAGGTCTACATCGGCCCCACGCTCGAGACCGCCGGAAAGACAGACGCCGAGCTCGAGACCCTGGCGGAGGGGTGTCGCGCCGCGATCGCCGCGTGGGTCGAGTCGAAGTCGACCGCCACACCACACCCGTTCGTGCCCCCTCGCCGCGCCGGGAAGCGCGCCAGCATCCCTGCGGAGTGGCCCCCTGCCGCGGTCGGACCCGCCGAGGACGCGGTGCTCCCGGCCCGCCTCACGGCCGCCGCGGAGCCGCCGACGCCTTAGGCGCGCTCTCCGACGAAGGACAGAGCGTCGGCGTCAGCGTCCCAACCGGCGTCAGCGCCCGAATCGGCGTCCGCGTCGAAGAAATCACTCGCCCCCCTAACTCAGCCCTGCCCTGCACCGAAGGAGCACGCGGGGGCTATGCGACCCCCGCCGGTGGGGCCGTCCCCCGCCAGCCACGGAACCAGGGGGAGACACCATGCGCACCAGCACAACCGTACGACGCGTCGCCGGCCTTGGCCTCATGCTCACGAGCCTCGCCTGTGGCGAGGAGGCCAGCACGCTCACTTTCGATCGCGACTGTACGGGCGAGGCCGCGCTCGGCGCCGACTGCGACGGGCCCTCACCCGCCAGCGCGCACCACGGGACCGTCCTTGCGCTCGCCAGCGTGTGCGAGCAGCGAGTGGTGGGCTCGCTCGACAGCTGCCAGACGACGGTCTCGCTCCGCGATGCCGCCGTTGCGGCGTGCGCGGCTGACGGGCTCGCCGCTGGCCCCGTGGGCTTCGCGAAGCCCTGCAGCGACGGCAAATGGCACCTTGCCGAGGTGTCGTGCTGCGGGCTCCCGCCGGAGCCCGAGGCCCCGGTCTGCGAGTCCGTGGTCGAGGCGAGCGCCGTGTGTCAGAGCGAAGCCGACTTCAAGGCGCTGGCGCGGGTCCGCTGCGGCGGCGCCCACCGGGTCACCGACGTGGCCGTGGGCGGCGCCTGCGGTAGCGGCTGGAAGTTCGGCAAGTTCACCTGCTGCGACGCGCCCGGGGTCGAGCTCCCCGATCCGGTCGACGTCGTGGCCAAGGATGGCCCCTGCGGCACGGCCACGTTCGTCCTGGACAACGCCTGCGCCAAGCCCGCTGCCCTCCGCGACGAGGCAACCCGGATCTGCGACGAGGCGGGACGACGCGTCACCGACGTGCGCTTCGTCGGCTCGTGCGGGGACGGCGCCTTCGCCACGGCGACGGTGTCCTGTTGTGACCTGCCGGAGGCGACGGACAAGCCCGCCGCGGTGTGCGCATCGGGCCTGGCCGGTGGCCCCTCCGCTTGCGCGACCGTGGAGGCCTGGCGGCAACACGCCGCCTCGTCGTGCGCCGCCCAGGGCCTCGTCGCGAGCGCTGTCGACACCTTCGGAGCGTGCGCTGACGGCAAGACCCAATACGCCCGCTTCTCCTGCTGCCCCGCGCTCGCGGAGGAAGAGAAGTGCGTCGTGGCGGACCTGGGCGGAGGCAGCTACTGCGCCCCGGCGGAGGCCTGGGCGGCCGCGGCCAAGTCGCACTGCCAGGAGTCGGGTCGCGCGGTCGAGGCCATCGGTGTGGTTCAGAGCTGCGGTCCCGGCCTCTGGCGGGGCGCCAAGGTCGGCTGCTGCGCCGCCCCACCGCCGGCCGTCCCCGCTATCCCGAACCCGCACGCCGCCGTCTGCACCGACTCAGACCTGCTGGCGCCGGTCTGCCGACCGGAGCGGGAGTGGGCGGACGTGGCGCGGCTCACGTGCGATCAGCGCGGCGCCGCTGTGGACCAGCTGACGCTGCTCTCCGGGTGTCACGGGGGTGCGCTGGGTGCGCGGGTCCGCTGCTGCAGCCCAGGCGCGTCACCGGTGTGCGAGAAGCGCGCCATCAGCCTCGATACGTCGTGCATCGGCCGCTCCAGCGCCGAGAAGCTGGCGCAGAAGGCGTGCGCGGCCTCGGGCAAGTCGTTCGGTGGCCTCGTGAGCTTCGCGGGCTGCGAGGGAGGCCAGGGAGGCACGGGCTTCAGCTACAAGTGCTGCCCCTAGGCGGCCCGAGCCGCGGCCGCTTCGGCCTTGGCCTGACGTGACGAGGCGATCACCACCAAGACGGCGCCCGCCAGGATCGCGATGTCAGCCACGTTGAATACCGGGTAACGCTGCGGGATGAACGGCAGCGACTCGTGGCCCGGCAGGTCGAAGTCGAAGTACATGAAGTCGCGTACCCAGCCGAAGCGGATGCGATCCCAGAGGTTGCCGATCGCGCCCGAGGCGACGAGGCCCAGCCCAACAAGCAAGAGCCGCTCCGTGACCTGCGCCCGGTACACGTAGAGCATCATCACCCCCAGCGCGAAGAGCCCAACCACCGTGAGCAGCAGCGTGTTGCCCGACAACATGCTGAAGGCGGCGCCGTGGTTCACGGCCCACTTCCACGCGAACACGCCCTCGATGAGCGGGACCACGGGCGTGGGCATGCCCGGGGTGTAGCCCGCCGGCATGACCGTGGCCTCGGCCCAGTTCTTGGACCAGAGGTCGAGCACGAGGCCGGCCACCAGGCAGATATAGAAGATGGATTTCCCTCGCCACATCGGGTCGAGCGGAGGTACGGCGAGCGTCATGGGCCGCGAGGCTAATGGCTGCCCGGGGGCTGAGCAAGCTCACAGTGCAACACCCAAGGTCAGGGCGCCCGAGGCGCCGGTAGAGGGCGCCGAGCCGGCCGGGGTAGCCAGCACACCGGGTCATGGGCAACCCACCCGGCAGCAACCCTCTTTCGTTGCGAATATTTTGCAGCAAAAACAATGACTTCATAGAAACTCACCCGGGTGGGTCAAAAAAGACCTTAGCGCCTCCGGGTGGGTCACGTTCACCCCAGACGGAAGCGAGGTGCTTCCAGAGTCCGGCGGAAACGCCGGGGGACGCGACGAAGGCTTCCGAGGCCAATCGAGTGTCCCGACACCGCCCCGAGGGGCAGAAGCCAGACAGCCATCCGAGTGGCCGGCCGGCTTCGAAGAACGTCAGGGAGAACACCAATGATCTCAATCATGACCAACGTGGCTAGTCTCGAAGGACAGCGACACCTCAACAACAGCAGCCGCTCGCTCAATCAGGCCCTCCAGCGCCTGGCGTCCGGCTACCGCATCAACTCCGCCATGGACGACGCCGCCGGGCTGGGCGTGAGCGAGAACATGCGGGCTCAGATCCGTGGCCTGGGGCAGGCCTCGCGGAACGCCATGGACGGGCTCGGCGTGGTGCAGACCGCGGAGGCCGCGATGGGCGAGATCTCCAACGCCGTGATCCGGATGCGAGAGCTGACGGTGCAGGCGGCCTCGGATGGCCTCAGCGACATCCAGCGCGGCTACATCAACACCGAGTTCAACGAGCTCATCGCCGAAATCAACCGGACCACGGCCTCGACGGTGTTCAACGGCAACACCCTCCTCGACGGCACCTTCTCGACACAGGGCCTGGACTTCCAGGTGGGCTTCGAGGCCGGAGCGAACTTCCGCATCACCGTCGAGATCAAAGACGTGTCCACCGTGGGCCTCGGCTTCACGGGCACTGAGTCACTGGACAGCAAGGTCAACGCGCTGGCCACCATGGACGTCCTCGACGCCGCGCTGAACACGCTGTCGGAGGCTCGCGCCGGCCTCGGCGCCAAGGGCAACCGACTCACGATGGCCCATTCAGGAGTAGAGTCGATGCGCGAGAACCTCTCAACGGCCAACAGCCGCATCCGCGACACCGACATGGCCGCGGAGAGCGCCGCGCTCACTCGAGGTCAGGTGCTCGTGCAGGCGGGCACGGCGATGCTCGCCCAGGCCAACAGCACCCCGCAGAACGCCCTCCGACTCCTGCAGTCGTAACGCGTGTGAGCGCTCGCCCATCCGGCGCGCGCTCCGCTCACCGCCGCGCTCAACCGAGTACCGGCGGCCGATCACAACTGTCGACGGCGCCCCTGGGGAACAGGCGTCGTTGAGAATCCCTGACGTATGTACCCCGCAGCTCCACTCGGAGAGCGTGCCCGGTCGAAGCCGCAAGGCGACGACCGGGCACGCTCGGAGCCTTCTCGCGCCAGCGAGGGGCCGAGCGTCGAGCAGCGTGAGTCGGGATTCGAACTCCGCAGGGCCCACGCCCTGCTCCCCGAGGGACCGGTGGTCCCACGCTCCTCACGAGGGCCGTAGCTGGCCCAAGGGCGCTGAGGCGAGTAGCATCAGAGGGTCGCGCCTCGCTCGGCTCACACGGCCCGTGTGTCCGCCCGCGGCGCTCCCCGAGTGTTCGAGAGGCGACATGACGTCCAGTATTTCCAAAGTCGCGCCCCCCAACGAGGGCTCCTTGTCCCCCGCTCGCGCCGGCGCTCGGGTCACCCGAAGGCCCCGCCCAGTCGGCGCAAGCGTCCTCGCGTTCTTGCGTGTCGCGGGGCTAGCGCTCTTGGTCGCTGTCGGGACGCCGTGGGGCTGCTCGAACGACGAGCCCGCGATAGACCTCGGCCGCGATGTTGCCGACAGCGATGTCCCAGCCGTCGGGGCCGATCTCGGCGCGTGCTGCTTGGCAGGTGCCTCGATTCTGGACCCGACCTGCAGCCTCTTCACGTCCGAGGAGTGTGTCGTGAGAGGCGGCGCCCACCAGGGCGCGGGCTCCTCGTGCGCCTCCATCACCTGCCCGGTCCCCGACGACGGCGCCTGCTGCCAACCGGACGGCTCTTGCACGCTCGGGAAGCGGTCGCAGTGTGAGAAGACCGGAGGCATCTTCGACGGCCACGCGAGCTGCGCCGAGGCCACGACCTGCGCCGAGCTCACCCTCGGCGCCTGTTGCAACGCGGCGGGGTGCTCTCAGGGCACAGCCGAAGCGTGCGACGGCACCTTCACAGAGGGCGTCCTGTGCACGCCCGGGCACTGCGCCCAAACCGTGAAGGGGGCGTGTTGCTTCGAACAGGGCGGGTGCAGCGAGTCGACCGAGACACAATGCTCGGCCGATGGCGGCGCGTTCACGGCGGGCGGCAGCTGCGCCGACTGCCAGCCCCCGAAGACCCTCGGCTGCTGTACTACGAGCGGCACCTGCCTCCTCGCTACGCGGAAGACCTGCGAGGGGAACGGCGGCGTCAGCGTGGCGCAGCCGGACTGCACGGCCATCGACTGCGGCGCCCTCCCCACCACCGGGGCCTGTTGCAGCGCTGCGGGATGCCAGCTGACCACCGCGGATGCGTGTAACGGCACCTTCACGATCGGCACCTGCGCCGAGGCCGCCTGTACCCCCGTGGGCACGTGCTGCGCGCTGGACGGCAGCTGCGCGGAGACCACGGTCGACGGCTGCTCCGGGGCCTTTACGGCGGGCGCCGCTTGCGCGTCCACGGTGTGCTCGGCGCCGGTCGAGGACGGCGCCTGCTGCGTGGGCGGGGCCTGCACGATCACCTCCAGTGTGGCCTGCGCAGGCACCTTCTCGGCCGGCGTGGCCTGCAGCACGGTGTCGTGCGACGCGCCAAGCGGCGCGTGCTGCGCGGCCGACGGGACGTGCACGACCACCCCGGCAGCCGCTTGCGACGGCGCTCACACCGAGGGCGCGGAGTGCTCGGACGTGCCCTGCTCGCCCGCCGACTTCGGAGCGTGCTGCGCGTCCGGGCTCTGCACCTTTGGCGCTGCCGCCGGGTGTACGGCGCCCGAGGCGGTCTTCACGAAGGGTGAACAGTGTAGCGAAGTGCCGTGCGTCGCGCCGACCGGGGCGTGCTGCGCCGCCGATGGGTCATGCGCGACCACCACGAAGGGCTCGTGTTCTGGGGCGTTCACGGCCGGCTCGACTTGCGCGGCGGCGGGTTGTACCGCCCCAGTAACAGGCGCCTGCTGCGTCGCGGGCGCGTGCTCCATCACCACACAGGAAGCATGCGCTGGCGCGTTCACGGCCGGCTCGACTTGCGCGGCGGCGGGTTGTACCCCCCCAGTAACCGGCGCCTGCTGCGTCGAGGGCGCGTGCTCCATCACCACACAGGAAGCGTGCGCTGGCGTCTTCACGGCAGGCTCGACCTGCGCGGCTGCGGGTTGTACCGCCCCGGCGACCGGCGCCTGCTGCGCCGCGGGCACCTGCTCGATCACCGCGGCTACGGCGTGCTCCGGCACCTACTCCGCTGGGAAGGTTTGCGCAGAGATCACCTGCGCCGGCCCAACGAACGGCTCCTGCTGTAAACCGGACGGGACCTGCTTCGTCACCACGTTGATCGGCTGCACCGCCAACGCCGGCAGCTGGTCGGGCGGCAAGACGTGCTTGCAAACCACCTGCGCCGCGCCCACGGGTTCCTGCTGCGCCGGCGGGGCGTGCACTACCGAGACGGCGGCCAAGTGCTCCGCGAAGGCCGGCGTATTCACGGCCGGCGCCAGCTGCACTGCCGCCTCTTGCGCAGCGCCCACCGGGGCCTGCTGCGCCGGCGGGGCGTGCACAACGGAGACGGCGGCCACGTGCTCGGCGAAGGCCGGCGTGTTCACCGTCGGCGCGAGCTGCACCGACGCCTCTTGCGCAGCGCCCACCGGGGCCTGCTGCACCTCCGGGGTCTGCACCACGAGCACCGCGGCCGGCTGCACCGGGACGTTCTCGAGCGGCAAGGCCTGCAGCGAGGTGGCCTGCGCGCCCGCGAACGGCTCGTGCTGCAAGCCCGACGGCACCTGCTTCGTCACGACGGCGCTCGGGTGCAGCGCCAATGGCGGAACCTACGCGGCCGGAAAGACCTGCCTCAATACGACCTGCTCGGCGCCCACCGGGGCGTGCTGTAACAACGGTGCCTGCACTACCAGCACCGCGGCGCAGTGCACCGGGCAGGGTGGGACGTTCTCCGCCGGAGTGGCATGCACCGACACGACCTGCACGGCGACTCAGGGGGCCTGTTGCCGCACCGACGGGACGTGCTCGGTCACCACTTCGTCCGGCTGCGCCACGTTGGGTGGCACCTATTCTCTCGGAAAGACCTGCAGCCAGGTGACGTGCTCGCAGCCGCCCGCGAACGGCGCGTGCTGCAAACCCGATGGGACCTGCTTCGTCACCACGTCGATCGGGTGCACCGCGAACTCTGGTGTCTACAACGCTGGGCTCAGCTGTACACAGGTCAGCTGCGCCGCACCACCGACGAACGGCGCCTGCTGCAAGCCGGACGGCACCTGCTTCGTCACGACGGAGCTCGGCTGCAAGGCCAACTCGGGCACCTACAACGCTGGCAAGACCTGTCTCCAGGTCACCTGCCCGAAGCCGACGAAGCCGTGCTGCGCCCTGGGCGGCTGCGCGTTGCTCTCCGAGTCGGCGTGCGCCGCCGCCGGTGGCACAGTCGGGACCGGAGCGACGTGCACCGGCGCCTGCGGCACGCCCACGGACGGCGCGTGTTGCGCGCCCACCGGCGACTGCTTCTCCACGAGCCAGTCCAACTGCCAGTCCGTCTCTGGGACGTTCACCACCGGCAAGGCGTGCGCCGAGGTGTCGTGTCCCACGCTCGTCAGCTTCGCTTGCTGCCTTCCGAACGGCAGCTGCCAGAACACCAGCCTCACCGCCTGCGCGAACCAGGGGGGCTCCTACCAGGCCCCGTCGACCTGCGGCCCAGATACCTGCAACTAGGGGCCCAGCACGGCCAGCCGCACGGCACCGTCGGCGGCCATCGTGGGAAGCCCAAGGGTTGCGCTCGTCAAGTTGACCCTGGGACGTGAAACTGGTTTCTTTGCCTCGCTGAGCGACCGATGCACCCCCAAGTCGGGGGGCGTCAGGACAACGCTCCGGGAGACTTCCGCATGACGATCAAGGCCGACGCTTGGGTCCTCCACGCAGGTGATGGAAGCAATCCTCCGACACGCGCCGAGTTGCGCCGGGAGGTGTTCGAATTCGACGACATCCGCGCCGACGAGGTGCTGGTGGAGCCGCTCTTCGGCTGCTGGGAAGGCAATATGGGCCATGCGCTCGACCGCCTCCCAGTCGACATCTGCCTCCAACGCAAGGAGCCCCGGATCGTGTTCGGCAACGCCGGCGTGGTGCGGGTGGTGTCGTGTGGCAAGGACGTGAAGACCGTCGAGCCTGGGCAGAAGGCCATCGTGTTCTGCGTCGGCGTCGAGGACGAGTGGGGATACCCGAAGAAGATCTACGGCTACGACGCGCCCAACAGCATCGGGATCCTGGCGACCAAGACGAAGCTGCGCGATCGCCAGCTCATCCCCATCCCCGACGACACCAAGCACAGCCTGGAGCAGTGGGCGGCGTTCTCTCTGCGGTACATCACGGCGTGGTCCAACTGGGAGCTCGCCTACGGCACCTTCAGGCTCTTGGTCCCGGAGTGGGAGCTGCCCACCCCCAACGTCTGGGGCTGGGGTGGCGGCGTGACGCTCGGCGAGCTCGACCTGGCGCGGAAGCGGCACGGCTGTAACGCCATCATGCTCAGCGCCAACGAGATTCGGCTCGAGACCATCCGCAAGGTCGGGATCCAGGCGATCGATCGCCGCGAGTTCGGCAAGCTGTCGTTCGACGACAAGAAGTTCGCGCAAGACCCCGAGTACGCTGCGGCCTACAGGCAGGCCGAGGAGAAGTTCCTCACCCGCGTGCGGGAGATCACGAAGGGCCGGATGGTGCAGATCTTCATCGACTACGTCGGCGGGCCGGTCTACCGACCCACTCTGAAGGCGTTGTCGCGGGAGGGTGTGATCACCACGGCCGGCTGGAAGGAGGGCATGAAGCTCTCGTCCATCCGCGCGATCGAGTGCATCGATCGCCACCAGCACATCCACACGCACTACGCGCGCTACCAGCAGGGCGTGTCGGCCGTGGCCTACGCCGAGCCCAACGGCTGGATGCCGATCGTCGACGAACGGGTCTATAACTTCGACGAGATCCCCGAGCTCGTGGCAGCCTACGACAACGATCTGGTCAACTGCTTCCCGTGTTACGCGGTGAACCCGAGCTGAGGCTTCGTGAACCGATTCACCCCCGTCCGACAGCAGATCCGAGCCGCCCAGGTGCGGTTCGGCCGCGTGCCCGAGTCGGTGCGCGGTTACCACGTGGGTTACCACCGTCGGCTCGAGCTGCGCCTTCCGGCGTTGCTCCTGCCGCCGGGGGGAGACCCCGATATCGACGGGCGGCTGGAGACCTTCGGGGCCTACAAAGCGGCGGCGCGCCTCGACGCGGACATGCTCTACTTCGACCTGTGTGAGCTGGGCGGCGAAGACGGCGGGTGGCGCCCAGAGCTCGGGCCCGTGGCGGTGCGCATGGTCGCCGACGGGATCCGGGACATCACGTTCACCGACAAGATCCTGGCCGTACGCCTGCCTCCGCTGCGGAGCATGCTGTTCGACGACGCGGTCGTGCACGTCATCGACAAGGTGGGCGAGCTGGTCGACGCGTTCATCCTCACGGACATCGAGGCAGCCGACGAGGTTCGGGAGATCTCGAACGTGGTACGGAACGCCCAGCGCGTCGCCGGCCGCAAGAACCCCATCGCGCTCGAGGTGGAGATCGGCACCCCGCGCTCGGTGTTGGCCATGGAGGCGATCGCGGCCATCGACGACGTGAGCGCCCTGGTCTTCGACCCCATGGGGCTCACGCGCTGCCTCGGCTGCCCCCTAGAAGACAACACCTGGATCTGGGACTGGCACGCCGTCCGGGGGCAGGTGCCGGTCATCGCCGCGGCTCACGGGAAGGAGGCGGTAGACGCCGCTCCGCTCTCGGTGGCCCCTCGCGACGGCGACGACGCGGATCTGGCCGCGGCGCTGGAGGTCGTGCGCGGCGAAGCCGACGCTGCGGTTCGTCATGGCTTTGCCGCGAAGCGGGTGATCGACCCGTTGCACGTGCCGGTGGTGAGCGCAGCCTTCACGCCGATGCGGGAGGAGGCGCTGGACTCGCTCGGCCGGGCGGTAGGCTACGCTCGCTCGGCCGCCTCGCAGATCGCCGGAGGGCGCGACTTCGTGAACGCTTATGCGGCCCTCCGTCAGGTCCGAGTGGCTCTCCTCGCCCGGGTGCTCAGCGACGACGACATCGCGCGAACGGGCTTTGCCTTGCCCGAGCTCCAGCGGCGAGTCCGCGCGAAGGCCCAAGGCGAAAGGACGCTCTAACCCCCCGCTCGCGCCCGCCTCCGCGGTGACGCCTCCCAGCAAACGCTCAAGCGATCCCTGGAGTCTCCGTTGACGACGCTTCACGACCGAACGACCCGCGCGGCGGCCGCGCTGGAATCGCTCACCACGCGCCTCGGGTCGACCCTCGCGGGGCGCTCCGTCGACGAGCAGCAACCCGAGGCGCTCGTGCTCGCGCGAGCGCTGGCGCTCAACGCAGCGGCTGGGTCCATGGTGCGGTGGGGCGCCGCTGGCGGCGACCACGAGCGCGCCATGGCGGCCCACTTCGTAGCGCTCGCGGTCGCCGAGGTCGGCAGAGCCGCGTGGCTGCCCATGGGCGACTCCGCCCTCGACCCCGAGACGCGCGCCTTCGCCAACGAGCGACTCGGCACCGCCGCAGCGTCCGCGCTGGGCCGCGCGATCCTTGCCCGCGACATGGACCCCGCCGGGGCGCTGGGCCTCGACCCGATGCACCAGATGGTCCGGAAGGAGTTCGCCCGGTTCTCCGACGCCGAGATCGCGCCGGTCGCCGAGGCCATCCACCGGCACGACGCCCTCATCCCCGAGCGCCTGATCCGCGCCATGGCGGGGCTTGGCGTCTTCGGGATCTCGATCCCCGAGGAGTGGGGCGGGAACTTCGCCGACCACCGCACGATGATCATCGCCACCGAGGAGCTGTCTCGGGGCTCATTGGGCGCCGGCGGGTCGGTGATCACGCGGCCCGAGATCTGCGCCAAGGCGATCCTGAAAGGCGGGACGGCGGAGCAGAAGGCCCGCTGGCTGCCCGCGCTAGCCTCCGGCGACCGGCTCATCAGCGTGGCGGTGACCGAGCCCGACGCGGGCTCCGACGTCGCTCGGGTGAAGCTGGCGGCGCGCCGAGTCAGCGGCGGCTACGTGCTCTCCGGCGAGAAGACGTGGTGCACCTTCGCGGGGCGCGCGGACGTGCTCTGTGTGTTGGCCCGGACCGGCTCGCTCGAAGACGGGCACAAGGGCCTCACGCTCTTCCTCGTGGAGAAGTCGCCCATCACCAGCGACGACGGCGACGACAAGGTCTTCGAGTACGTCCAGCCGGGGAACGGCGGCAGCGGGAGACTGGCAGGCAAGGCGATCCCCACGATCGGCTACCGCGGCATGCACTCGTTCTCGGTCTCGTTCGACGACGTGTTCGTACCCGACGATTGCCGGATCGGCGCCGAGGGACAGGGCTTCTACCTGCAGATGGCCGGCTTTGCCGGGGGGCGGATTCAGACGGCCGCGCGCGCCGTGGGGGTCATGGAGGCCGCGTTCCGCGAGGCGCTCCGGTACTCCCGCGACCGAAAGGTGTTCGGGAAGGCGCTGGCGGACCTCCCGCTCACCCAGGTGAAGCTGGCCGAAATGGCAGCGCGCCTCCAGGCCGGTCGGCAGCTGTCTTACGAGGTAGGCGACGCCATGGACGGCGGCAAGGGCGACTTCGAGGCATCGCTGGTGAAGTTCATGACCTGCAAAGACGCGGAGTGGGTCACTCGCGAGGCGATGCAGCTGCACGGTGGGATGGGCTACTCCGAGGAGTACCCCGTGTCGCGCCTCTGGCAGGACGCCCGCGTGCTCTCGATCTTCGAGGGCGCCGAGGAGGTGCTGGGTCTCTTCGTCATCGCGCGCGGCTACCTCGCCCGGAGCGCGCAGTGAAGCTCGGCGACCGCGCCCCCTGGATCATCCGGACCTACGCCGGCTTCGGCGACGCCGAGGCCACCAACGCCCGCTTCCGCCAGAACCTCGACAAGGGCCAGCGCGGGCTCTCCGTGGCGTTCGACCTCCCCACGCAGAACGGCTACGACTCGGACCACACCATGGCGGCCGGCGAGGTGGGCGGCACCGGCGTGGCCGTCTGTTCGATCGCCGACATGGAGGCGCTCTTCGCGGGGATCGACCTCGCGTCCATCAACACCTCCATGACCATCAACGCCACCGCGCCGTGGCACTTCGCGCTCTACCTGGTGCTTGCTGAGCGCCGGGGCGTGCCGTGGACGGCCCTCCGCGGGACCACGCAGAACGACCTGATGAAGGAGTTCGTGGCGCGGGGCACCTACGTCTTCGATCCCGACACCTCCCTGAGGCTCTCCACAGACCTCATCGCGTTCGCCACCGAGCACGCCCCGCAGTGGAACCCGATGAACGCGTGCGGCTACCACTACATGGAGTCGGGGGCCTCACCGGTGGAGGAGGTCGGCATGGCCATGGGCAACGCGATGCTCGTGCTGGACGCGATCCGGCCGAAGCTCACGCCCGAGGGCTTTGCGGACGTGGTCCGACGGATGAGCTTCTTCATCAACTCCGGGATCGAGCTGGTCCAGGAGGTGGCCAAGGTTCGTGCCTACTCCAAGCTGTGGCGGCTCATCGCGGCGGAGGAGTACGGCATTACGGACGCGGTGTTCCGGGCCGGCTGCCAGGTGCGCTCGCTCACGCTCACCGCACAATCCCCCGAGGTGAACATCGTGCGCATCGCGTACGAGGCGCTCCCTGTGGTCCTCAGCGCGTCGGCGCGCGTCGGCGCCCTGCAGCTCCCGGGCTTCCGCGAGGCGCTCTCCCTCCCCGACGAGGCCGAGCAGACCCTGGCGCTCCGGACGCAGCAGGTCCTCATGTACGAGACGGATCTGGCGGCCCACGGCGACATCTTCGAGGGCTCCTTCGTGATCGAGCGACTCACGAGCGAGATCCTCGACGGAGCGCGGTCGCTGGCCACGTCGCTGCGTCAGCTGGGCTACGGCCCGGCGATCAGCCGCGTCACCGAGGCGCTCACCGGGGGGCTGTTGCGCTGGAAGACGGCTGTGGAGCGCGGCGATGTGGTCCAGGTGGGCGTGAACGCCTTTCGCGCGCCGGTCGACCTCATCCGCGGGGCCGCCAACGCCCCGCGCGGCGAAGCACCAGACCCCGAGGCGCACCTCATCCGCCTCAGGAACCACCGCGCCTTCAGAGACCACGGCGCGGTCGCCTCGGCGCTGCTCGAGCTCGACGCCGCGTTTCGCAGTGGCGAGTCCGTCATGCCTGCCACGCTCGCCCTGGCGCGGGCGGGCGGCACCACGGGCGAGTGGACACGCTGCATCGAGGCCACGGTGGGCGGGCGGTACGCGGCGTCGCTCGGGGTGGAGGGGGCGGCTCAGATCGCGCTCGACGTCCCCAAGGCCCCCCGGCGCTTGCGCGTGGTGCTCGGCAAGAGCGGCCTCGACGGTCACGTCAACGCGGTGACGCTGATCGCCGTCGCGCTGGCACGGTCCGGGATGGAGGTGATCTACACCGGGATCAAGCAGCCGCCCGAGGCGCTCGTGGAGGCAGCGATCCAGGAGGACGCTGACATCATTGGGATCTCGTCGCTCTCCGGAGCGCACCTTCACATCGCGCGCGCCACCATCGAGCTGCTCCGAGCGCGCGGGGCGGGGGATATCCCAGTGGTCATGGGCGGGATCTTGCCCGACGAGGATCTGCCGCGCCTCCGAGAGCTGGGCGTGGCCGCTACGTTCACGCCCGGTCGCGAGTCGATGGCGGATATCGTGAACACGTTGGTTGCGCTGGCGCCGCCCCGGTCCACGGAAGCACCGAAGTCAGTGGGCTGACGGGACGATCGCGGGCCTACGGGACCCTCGGAAACGCCCGGGCCGGCGTTGCGACGCAAGACCGACGCCTCCCGGCGCCAGCTACCGGATCGAGTCACTCGCGACCCCTATCCGCTCGGTCGACGGAGACAAGTTCGCTACCGCAAAGGAAGTCGGCTATTCACTGGAGGGAACCCAGGGAGACTTTACAAACATGATCTCTACCGCGCACGTCCTGCTCTATTCCGCCATCCTGACTTGGGTGATGGTCATGGTCGCCGCCGGTCTCGGTGGGAAGCTCTGGACGCCTAAGGGCCTCGCGTACAGCCTCGGCAACCGAGAAGACCGCAGCGATAACCAAGGCGTCGCGGGACGGGCCGACCGAGCCGCCAAGAACATGCTCGAGAACATGATCCTGTTTACCGCCATCGTGGTAGCGGTCCACTTCATTGGCGCCGCCAACAAGAACATCATCATCGGCGCCAACCTCTTCTTCTGGGCCCGCGTCGCGTACTGGCCGACCTACCTCCTCGGCATCCCCGGGATCCGGACCGGCATCTGGGCGGTCAGCGTTGTCGGCATGGGCATGATGGCGGCTTCCGCCTGCTGCAGCTGAGCTAGGGCTCCACCCCTACACCTTCGGTACGGTGAGTAGGCCCTTGAGAGCGAGAGCCGCACCGAATGCCCAGTACATCTTCCCGGGGCACTTCGGCTCCCTGGAGCGGGAGGACCTCGAAGGCGTCTTCGAAGATCTCCCCGCCCCGAACTGAGGAGCCTATGTGGGAGTGGCGTCATCCCGTGTGCGGGAGGATTGGTTGGGGGGACCGAAGTCGGTGGGCTGACGGGACGATCGCCGGCTACGGCCCGCGCGCGGCGCCCTCACGCTTGCCGCCACACCAGAGAACCCGCACCATCCGTGGGTGCTCGCTCACGCGCTCATTTCGACCCTCGCGCGAAGCGTGAGGATCCGCTCCGCCGTCGACGGCCCGTACCCCGGCGCCCTCCTCGGCTGGCTGGCGCTTTCAGCGGCCGCCCTCGTGGGTTGCTCCGACGCGCCGACCGATGCGTCGAGCCCTCCCACCACGGACGATCTCTCGTCCTCGCCTCCTGACGCCGAGCCCGTTGTCACGGACTCCACCGCCCCTGCCGGGGAGGACGCCCCGGTGTCAGCGCCGGAGTGTGACGAGGTCTGCCAGGATCAGGCGAAGCCGCCGGGCACGGACTGCGTCGGCACGGCCAGGTACTTCGCCGACTACTCCTGGCCGCGGGTGATCTCGAAGTGCGTGACCTGTCACGTCGCGGGCGGACAAGCCGAGAGCACCCGGTACGTCTTGAAGCCGCAGGAGGTCCCCGAGTTCCTGGCGCTGAACCGAGAGATCGTGGGCAAGGCGGCCGCCCTGACCAGTGGGGGGCAGCCCCTCCTCGTGCTGAAGCCCACGCTGAGCGTGCCTCACGGGGGCCAGGAGGTGATCGCCCCCGGCAGCCCTGAGCTGGCCGTGCTGCTGGAGACGCTTCGGCAGCTGGCCGATCCCGTCGTGTGCCCCGGCGACGAGCCCACCCCAAGCACCGTGACCGACGGCGTCGAGCTGCTGGACGCGCTCCAGACGCTGCACAAGGCCTCGCTCCAGTTGGTGGGGCGCCCGCCTACTGACGCGGAGAACGCTGCGGTGGAGGCCGGGGGCGTGGACGCGCTCCCGGCGCTGATCGAAGCACAGCTCGCCGAACCGGCCTTCGAGGAGCGGCTCCGGGAGATGTTCTCGGACGCGCTGCTCACTGACGCCTTCCGGGCCAACAACACCGCGGACAACGGCGGCAACATCATCAACAACTATCACCCCTCCGCGGCCGTGGATTACTGGGGCGGTGAGAACTGGACCTGGCGGTCGTGGCCGAACGGAGAGGGGATCCGGCTCGTCGAGGCGCTGGCCCGCGAGCCCGTGGAGTTCGTGGTGCGGGCACACCGGGCAGGGATGCCCCTCTCCACCATCCTCACCTCCCCCTTTCGGCTCCTGAACGCTTACTCGGCGCGGTTCTTCAAGGTCCCCTACAAGGGCTTCGCTCCCGGCACGCCCTTCGACACGATCCCGGCGCCCGAGGAGTACGTCGAGGTCGACCACGTGCCGATCATCAACGAGGTCGACGGACAGGGGGAGTACGCCGGGATCCTCACCACGTCGGCGTTCCTGCTGCGCTACCCGAGCTCGCCCACCAACTTCAACCGGAAGCGCGCGCGCTTCACGTACAAGATCTTCCTCAACTTCGACATCATGAAGTCCGCTCCGCGCATCGACGCGAGCGCGGTGGATCTGAACGACACGCCCACGCTGAAGAACCCGCAGTGCACGGGTTGCCACAGCCAGATCGACCCCGTGGCGGGGATGTTCCAGAACCAGGACGAGTGCGGCTACGAGTCGGAGGTCTACTACCAGCCGCCCGGCAGCCCGAAGAACAACGCGTGTCCGGACAACGGCTGGGTGCCGGCCTCGGGGATGTTCCCGCCGGGAGTCGGGCCCGCGCCTGCCGAGCCCCTCTCGCTCGAGGACCGCCCACGCGCATTGGAGAAGCTGGCCGAGCACATCGCCACCCAGTCGTCGTTCGGTGACGCGATGGTGCTCCACGTCTTCTCGGCCCTCCTCGGGAGGCGCCCCCTCCAGGCCCCGTCCGACCCGACGCAGCCGGGCTTCGCGGCGCTCGACGCCGCAGCCACCTACGACGCCACGGAGCTCGCCCGCCTCGCGGAGGTGTTCCAGTCCAGCGGGCAGCGGCTCGGGCCGCTGATCGTGGCCATCGTGCTGTCCCCCACCTTCCGCGCCGTCGCGGCAGACGCGCCGGGGCGCCTCGAGCTCAGCGGCCTGGGCGGGGGCGCCCTGACCACGCCCGAGGTCCTGAACCGAAAGATCACGGCCACTACAGGGGTGATCTGGCAGGTTCACGGGGCCACGGTGTCGTCCAACACGGGCTACCAGCGCGTGGGACGGCACGACAAGACGAACGACGCCTATCTGCTGCTCCGGGAACAGCTCAAGACGCTCTACGGCGGGATGGACGGCTCGTTCCTGGGGGTGAAGACCCGTCAGACGCAAGCCAGCACACTCACCGCCGCGATCGTGGAGCACATGGCGCTCGAGGTCTCCTGCCTCGCCACGGCGCGCGACTTCGACAAGGCCCCGGCGAGCCGGTTGTTGTTCCCAGACGTCGAGCCCTCGCTCCTCCCCACCGGCACTCCCGCCGCGCCGGGACAGGAACCCATCCTGAAGACCCTCCAGCGGCTCCACGCGCGCCTGCTCGGAGAGCGGCTGCAGCCCACCGACGAGGCGCTGCTCCACAGCTACGCGCTGCTGACGGAGCTGCAACAGCAGGGCGCCGCCCGCATCGTGGCCGGGCAGGAGAGCGCGAACCTCGAGCGGCCCTGCTCGACCGACATCGACGTCGCGACCGGGCAGGTCTCGCCGGGCACGACCCAGGACCCCACGTACATGCTGCGCGCATGGCAAGGCGTCCTGGCGCACCTCCTGATGGACGACCAGTTCGTGCTGGAGCCGTAAGCCCATGAATCGCCGCCAATTCTTGAGCAATACGGCGCGCGCCACGCTCGGCGCCACGCTCTTCGGCGCCTTTCGCAGCGGTCGACTCGAGGCCATGGACGGGAGCACGCCGCACGTCTTCTGGGTGCAGGTCCACGCCAACGGCGGCTGGGACCAGATGCTCTTCTGCGACCCGAAGTTCGGGCCCCGCCAAGACCAGAACGGCGCGTTCCACAGCCTGGACCAGCTCGGGCAGGTCGCCGGGATCCCGTACGTGGACGCGTACTCGCTGGCGGCGCCCCAGATCCGCCCCGTGGGGCCGTTCTTCCAGGAGTTCGGCGAGCGGCTCACCGTGATCTCGGGCCTCGATACCAGCACCAACAACCACGACGTGGGCACGCGCTACTGCATGAGCGGCAGCCTGCTCGAGGGCTTCCCGATCTTCGCCGCCCAGGTCGCCGGCGTGCTGGGCCAGGGGAAGGTGATGCCGCTGGTCGACATCTCCGGCTATGACGAGGCGGGCGGGCTGGTGGCGCCTGTGCGGTTGGATTACGTGGGCGTGCCCCGAATCACCGCGCTGCAAGACACGAACAAGCCCTCCGCCGGGCAGTGGCTGAACAACACCTCCACCGTCTCAGCCGACTCGCTCGTCCATCCGGACGCGCTGGCGTCGATTCGAGCGGCGTCCCGGGCGCGCCTGGATCGGCGGCAGGCGGCCGCCACCCTGCCAGCGCGGGTCCGGGCCCTGGAGGCGTGGCGACGGGCCATCCTGGCGGTGCCGGGGCTGGCTGAGCTCGAGATCCCGAGCGTCGGCTCGAACGGGCTCTCGAACACCAAGGCGCTCGCGTCGATGGGGATCAAGGCGTTCCGGGCGGGCCACGCGATGTCCATGACCGTGAGCGCGGGCGGACCGAACCTGGACTCTCACGGGATCTCGGACGCCGACCACATCGCGGAGCTCACGACCGTCTTCGATGTGGCGCGCCACGTCGCCAACGAGGCGGACGCCCTCGAGGTCCCCTGCATCGTGGTGATGAGCTCGGACTTCGGCCGCACTCCCGTGCGCGAGACGGCCGGGAGCGGGCATTGGCCCATCGCCAGCATGATGCTGCTCCAGAACAGCCGAGCGGCCGCGATGGACCTCCTGCCAAGGGGCGTGGTCATCGGTGGCACCACGGGCCCAGTCGAGGGACCGAGCTCGCTGACGACGGTGCTGAACGCGCGGAAGATCCACCCGAAGACGCACGCCTTCGACGATACCGGCGTGATCCTCACCCCCAGCCACGTCTTCAAGGCGCTGCGCCGGGTGGCGGGGATCGCCGAGGCCGACGCCCTGAGACCCTTCGCGATCCACGTCGACGGCCCGGAGCTGGAGCTCGGCGGGGCCTGACGGTCGCCCGTGGTGGCTGGGGCGTCCGTCGCGCGCCGGCATCAGCTCCGATAGACCCAGAACCCCTCGCGCTGCGCCACCTCGTTGAGGTCCGGCAGCCCCTTTGCGCTGCCGTGCGGCGCGGCCGGGTCCACCAGCAGCCCCAGCTGTCCGCACCGGATCATGGGGAGGTCGTCCACGGTATTGCCAGCGCCTAGCAAGAGCTCGGAGTGGCCGAGCTCGGTCCGCAGGCGCTCGACCTTCCCCTGCCCCGCCGTCGTGGGCTCGAGGACCCGCCCAGTGAGCCGACCGCCCTCGCGCTCGACGTCCATGGCGAAGACGTCTCGGTCCTCGAAGCCGAACGCGCGCGCGCCGGGGAGCACGGCCCAGATCGGGCTGGCGCTCACGATGACGACCCGCGCCCCTCGCGCCCGCAGCCAGCGCACCAGGGCGAGGAGCTCCGGGTGGGCGCGTGCTGCGCCCCGGGCAGTCCAAGACGCCTCCGACCAGGCGAGAACCTCAGAGAGCTCACGACCTTCGGTGGCCGCGGTGGCGTAGCGGTAGCCGGTGGGCCGGTCCTTCGCGCACAGAGCGTCCGCGTGCGCGCGGCACCCGGCGGCGCCGTCCGGCGGCTCGATCAGGCGGCGTTCGTCGATCCAGTCGAGGAGGTCGTCGGACACGTCGGTGGCCCACAGGGTGCCATCCGCGTCGAAAGCGGCGACCCTGCCCTGCGCCTCGATACCCTCGAGCGCCTCGTACAGACCCGCGAGCGGTTTGAACATGACTGCCTCCTTCGTTGACGGGGTGACGAGCCGGGCAGCATACTCGCGTTCTTCGGAGGGAGAAGGGGCCCCCATGCAGCTGCGCTGGTTCCGCCATCTTCTGGTCGCCGTCACCCTCACCGGTTGCGTGCTGCCGGTCTACTACGTCGAGGACGAGAACGAACCCGTTGTGGTCGCCCCCGATCCGCCGCCGGACACACGGCAGGAGGTGGTTCCACCGCCGCCCGGCCGTTACCACGTCTGGATCCCAGGGCGGTGGACCTGGTCGGTCGAGGCGCATCGCTACACCTGGCGTCCGGGGGTTTACCGCCGGATCCGGCACCCACTCCACAGGGCGTGGATCCCGGGCCATTGGGAAGCGCAGGCCCGAGGGTACGTCTGGGTCCCAGGTCACTGGCGCTGACCGCCGCTAGTGATCCGCCTCTCCCGCAAGTCTGAATACGCGCTGCTTGCGCTCGCTTACCTGCACGCCAACGGCCGGGAGCGCGCGGCGTCCGCGAGGGACATCGCGGGCCATTACCGCCTGCCGTCGGCGCTGCTCGCGAAGGTGCTGCAGGCCCTGAAGCAGAGCGGCGTCCTCTCGTCAGTGAAGGGTGTGAGCGGCGGCTACCGGGTCGAGCGCGACCTCGGCACCCTGTCGCTGTACGAGGTGCTCGGGATCTTCGAAGAAGACACGGCGCTGGTCGACTGCCTGGCCCACGCCTCGCCCACGCCGTGCGTTCAGCTCGATTGCTGCGCCATCCGCGACCCCATCGCGGCGCTCAACGAGGCGATCCAGGATCAGCTGCGCGGGCTCACCATGGCGGCGCTGTTCGACACCCCACCCGCCAACGCTCGGGTCGCCGTTGGGCGACTCACGCGCACCGTGCGGGCGCCAGCCCCCCTCGAGGCCTGAGAATGCGCGCCACCACTCTCCCGGGGCTCTACCACGAGCAGGTCGCGCGCTTCGGCCACCGGGTCTCCACCTATCACCTCGACGGCCTGACCGGCCGATGGCTCGGGACCACGTGGCGGGACGCGCACGAGCAGGTCTACGGCTTGGCGAATGGTCTCCTGTCGCTGGGCGTGGCGCCCGGAGACCGCGTCGGCATCATCGCTGACACCCGCCCCGAGTGGTGCGCGGCGGATCTGGCCATCGTGTGCGCGGGCGCCATCACGGTGGGGATCTACCCGAGCAGCAGCGGCGAGCAGTGCCGCTACATCCTCGACCACGCCGAGGTCCAGGTGCTCTTCGTCGAAGACGCCCGCCAGCTCGAGAAGCTGGTGGCAGCGGTTCCCGACGGCCTCCGCCACGTGCGAGTCATCGTCACGTTCGACTCGCTCGCGGTGCGGCCCGCCCTGGGCGAGTGGCGGCACGAGGATGCCGCCGCAAACCTCCAGTGCCTGGACGTGGCCGAGTTCGTCGCGCGCGGTCTGGCGTGGGCCACGGCGCATCCCGGCGCCTACGACGATCGCTGGCGCGCCATCAAGGCCACCGACCTCGCGATGCTGGTCTACACCTCGGGGACGACGGGGCCGCCCAAGGGCGTCATGCTCACCCACCGTAACCTGGTGTGGACCGTGCAGGCCCAGAACCAGGTCCTTCCGCTTCGGGACGACGACCTCGGCATCGTGTACCTGCCGCTCACCCACGTCTTTCAGCGGGTGGCCAACTACGGGGCGATGGAGGCTGGAGCCACGGGCGTCTTTGCCGAGCGCCTCGACAAGCTGGGCGACCACCTCCGCGAGTTCCGGCCGACCGTGATGCTGGGCGTGCCCCGGGTCTACGAGAAGATCCACCAGAAGATCCTGGCGCGAGTCGCCGAGGCGCCGCCGCGCCGTCAGAAGATCTTCTCGTGGGCGGTAGACGTGGGGAAGCGGGCGCGGGTGCTCGAGCGAGAGGGCCGCCCCTTGCCGCTGCCGCTCAGAGCGCAGCTGGAGGTGGCCGAGCGCGTGGTCTTCGCGCGGGTCCGCGACGGACTCGGGGGTCGGCTTCGGTTCCTCGTCTCGGGCGCCGCCCCGATCGCGGTGGAGCTGCTCGAGTTCTTCCACGCCGTCGGGCTCCCGGTCTACGAGGGCTGGGGCCTCACCGAGACCACCGGCCCCGCCACGGCCAACCGCCCGGGAGCCGTGCGACTGGGCACCGTGGGCCGAAGCCTCCAGGGCTGCGAGACGCGCGTCGCGGAGGACGGCGAGCTGCTGGTGCGGGGCGAGAACGTCTTCGCCGGCTACTTCCGCGACGAAGAGGCCACCCGCGCCGCCTTCACCGAAGACGGGTTCTTCCGCACGGGGGACCTCGGCGCTATCGACGCCGAGGGCTACGTCCGGATCACCGGGCGGAAGAAGGAGCTGATCATCACGGCCGCGGGGAAGAACATCGCGCCCAACCCGATCGAGGAGAAGGTGAAGGCGCACTCGCTGATCTCGCAGTGCGTCGTCCACGGCGACCGCAGGAAGTACCTCGTGGCGTTGGTCACGCTGGATCCTGACGCGCTGCTCGCGCTCGCCACTCGACACGGGCTCAGCCTCCCCACGAGCGAGCTGGTGAAGCACCCGAGGGTCGTGGGAGAGGTGCAGCTGGCCATCGACGTCGCGAACCGCGAGTTCTCCCGCGTGGAGACCATCAAGCGTTTCCTCGTGCTGGACCACGAGCTCACCCCGGAAGACGACCTCCTCACACCCACCATGAAGCTGAAGCGCCAGAACATCGAGCGACGGTACGCGAACGAGCTCGAGTCGCTCTACGAGGCCGCCGGAGAGCGGCGGGAGTCACTCTGGTGAGCGTGGACCTCCGCCAGAGCTGGTTCGACGCCGAGCTCGCCGTGGTCGACGTGGAGACCACCGGCCTCGACGCCAGCAAAGACCGTGTCATGGAGATCGCCGTCGTGGCGATGCGGGCCGGCGCCACCATCGAGCGGTGGTCCACCCTCGTGAACCCGGGGATCCCCATCCCCGACGAGGTCGTCGCGATCACCGGCATCACCAACGCGATGGTCGAGGGCGCGCCCAGCTTCGCGACCATCGCCGCGGACGTAGAAGCACGGCTCCGTGGGCGCGTGTTCGTGGCCTACAACCACACGTTCGACCAGGCGTTCGTGAAGGGCGAGCTCGAGCGGGTGGGCCTGAAGCTCCCCGAAGTGCCCTGCCTCGACCCCCTGGTCTTCGCGCGCGAGTTCCAGAAGGACGACGGCTCGAAGAAGCTGGGCAAGGTGGCCGAGCGCCTCGGGATCACGCTCCTCGAGGCCCACCGTGCTGCCAACGACGCCGAGGTCGCGGGCTTCATACTCTACGCCTTCAAGGAGCAGCTCCCGCCCACCCTCGAGGACCTCGTGGTCCTCCAGCAGCAGTGGTCGCTCCAGCAAGAGCAGGTGATGGCGCAGCGTCGCCGGTGGCGCGGTGAGCTCGAGGAAGAGGGCGCCAGCGGCGCCACCGTCTCCGCCATGGTCACGGCTGACGGCTTCGTGCTGGGCCCCGCCTACGTCTATGGCGACGAGCCGGATCCGATTCGGTTCTTCTACGGCCTGCTCCCGGATATCGGCGCGCGAAAGGCGGCCTGAGAGAGCTAGGCGGGTCGGTCAGCCTCGAGCCACGCCTGCATGGCGGCGCGCTCGGCCTGCCACCCGGGACCCACGCGAACATCCAGGAACAAACGGAACAGCCCTGACAGCATCCCGTCGAGCTCGTCGATGAGCGCGAGGCGCTCCCGAAGCTTCTCGTCTTCTTCCCGCGTGAGCAGCACCGGGATCTTGGCGCCCGCGACGGCGAGGCTGTCGCCCGCCACGTTCGCCACCCACTCCCGCTGCCCGCGGACGATGCGAATGCAGGCCTTCTCGACCTTCTTGCCCTGCCGCAGGGCCACGCGGGCCTCCGGGGTGAGACCCGGGTCCTCGGCCTTGACGGAGACCTTCTCGGCCCCCTGCCCTGCCGCGGCCAGCGCGATGCGGTCAGTAAGGAAGAGCTCGATCGGCGCGGCGTCCCCGAGCGCGAACAGCCCCTCCTGGAGGTCGCTCCGGTACCACAGCCACGTGAGGAACTCGCGCCCGAGAAAGCCGGTGGAGGCGAGGCGATCGACGAGGTCCATGCGCTTTACTCCGGGGTCCCGACGAAGTCGGCGGGCTCGAGGTCCATGAGCTGAGAGGCGAGCTCGGCGCCGTTCTCACCGCGCGCGGCGAGGAGGGTGTAGGGCGCCGACATGACGATCTTTAGGCCCCAGGTGTCGCGAACGATGTCCTCGAACTGCTCCTGCATGCTCTTCGAGTGGGTGAAGAGCCGAATCGTGCCGTCGCCGGTGTTCCAGACCACGTCCGTGGTCCGGATGTCGGCCAGGGCGCGGTGCCGCAGCTCCTGAAGCACCATCGCCTTCAGGTTGGCGCGCTCGCTCTTCTTCATGGTCTCGCGTCCCTCCTTCTTCAGGAGCTCGCGCTCTTTCCGCTCGAGGTGCGCCTGAAAGGCGGCCTTCGGGATGCGGATGAGGTCCTCTCGCAGCGACAGGCAGACGTAGGGGTCGACGAAGACCTTCTCCCAGCTGAGCTCGAGGTCGAAGGGGTTGCCCAGGGCGCACCACCCGATCGAGCGGTCCTTGCCGGCGTTGATGTCGATGTCGCGAAACGCGTGTTTCCGCAGCGCATCCAGGAAGGCGTCCTTGAAGCCCTCGGGGGGCTCCTCGACGACGAAGTAGACGGTGTAGGTGAGACTTCCGTGCGCGGCACCCATGAGAGCCCTCCAATCCGCGGCGTGCGGGGGGCGCGACCATGCCGCCCCAGCCCTCCCGGGTCAACTAAGCGCTTCGTGGCCGTGTCCTGGGCACCGTGCCTGGGAGCGCCCGCGGCCTCTAGCCGTGCGCCCGGAGGGCTTGCGGCGCAGCGTAGAACGCGCTCAGGATGATCGCTCACGCCCGTCGGAGCTGCGCCATGCGAACCCTGAGAATCGCGTTTCTGTCCGTGCTCTTCGCCCACCCCCTCGCCTGCGGCGGAGGGGAGACGCTCGACAACGAGAACGCCACCACGGTGGCCGCGCTCGCGCTGGCCGAGACTGCGGGCGCCGACGACGAGGGCTCGCTGGGCGCCCTCGCCTTCTCGGAGGTGCCCGCAGCGAGCGCGCCGGGCAAGGCCGACGCTGCCACTACCGAAGAGCGCCTGGCTCGGTTCAAGGACTACGTGACCTCGAAGATCAGCTGCGCCAACACCGTCGAGGCCGCGGGCGCGGTCACCCTCACGTTCGGGAAGGACTGCACCTGGGCGGGCAAGCGCTGGAGCGGGGAAGCCACCTTCACCTACGACACGCCGAACAGCGTCACCGTGGACTTCGCGGGGCTCTCGGTGCGCGGTGCCACCACCACGGGGACCTTCACCGTCACACGGAAGGGCGAGCGCCACGTGACGCTCGAGGGTTCGCGGAGCTCAGAGGCTGCCGGCGTGACGGTGGACGCGACGGTGGTGCTGGAGGCGCAGTGGGACGAGGACTCACTGGCGTTGGTCTCGGCCAAGCGGACGAAGACCGTGGACGGCGCCTCCCGGACCTACACGGCCTTGGGCGTCCACTGGGTTCGAGGTGAGCGAGCGCCCGAGACCGGCACCATGAGCTGGCTCACCCGGGCGGGGAAGACCTACACGATTGCGTTCGCGCGAACGTCCGAAGGGGCCCTGGAGGCCACGGTGACGAGCCCGACTGGGACCACCACGGTCCCCGTGGACGACCTGGGATAGCCCCGGGTCCCTAGTTGGCGGCCGGAGAGGGAGCGCAGGCTCAGGTGTCGCCGCCCGCGACGCGACGGGCCTGGGCCTCGAGCTCCTCGGGGGAGCGCTTGTAGTACCCCGCGCGGTAGTACTTGCCCTTGCGGTAGTACCCGAGAGAGCCGCGGTGCACGTCGTTCAGCACCGTCCCGATGAGCGGGGCGTTCACGTTGCGCAGCGCGCTGTAGGCGGCCCGCAGCGCGTCCGCGGTGGTGCGCTTCGCCTTGGCGACCAGGAGCAGCCCGTCGACCCGGCTGGCCATGACCAGCGCATCGGAGACCGCGTTCACAGGCGGCGAGTCGATGACGATCTTGTCGTACCGCTCGTGGAGGCGCGCGAGCAGCACATTGAGCCGCAGGTGGTTCAAGAGCTCGGCCGGGTTCGGCGGGATGGCCCCGCACGGGATCACGTCCAGGTTCGGGATGTGGCTGTGCTGGATCACATCTTCGATGCGCGTGTCGGGGGCGGCCAAGAACGTGGAGAGGCCACGGTCCTCGGCCAGGTTGAGCGTGGCGGCGATGCGCGGCCGCCGCATGTCCGCCTCGATCAGGATCACCCGCTCGTCCGCCGTGGCGAGCGTCACCGAGGTCTGGATGGCGATCGTGGTCTTGCCCTCCTCCGGCAACGCGCTGGTGACGAGGAGCGTCTTCAGCTTGCGGTCGGAGCCCGCGCCGAGGAAGAGCAGGTTGGTCCGGAGCGTGCGGACCTGCTCGGCGGGTTCGGAGAGGTGGTGGTCGAAGACGTAGAGGTCCCGCGTCCGGACGGCCGCGATGTCCGGAGTGGCGCCAATGACGGGGATTGTGGGGATGACCCCGAGGCACGGGATGTCGAGCACCTCCTCGGCGTGCGCCTTGTCGCGGATGGTGGTGTCCGAGCGCTCGAGGAGCAACACGAGCGCTACGCCCAAGAGCAGGCCGAGCAGCGACGCGGCCGCCAGGATCATGGTTCGGCGCGGCCACACGGGGATCTGGGGAACCAGCGCCCGATCGAGCATACGGACGTTGTTCATGGCCGTGCCGCCGGTGAGCGCCGTGTCGTCGTAGCGCTTGCGGAGCCGGTCGAACCGCGCCGTCTGCTCCTTCAACTCCTTCTGGATCTTCTCGTAGCCATCCATGAGCAGGCCGAGCGCCTCGTCCTCTTTGCGCGCCACCTCGAACTGCGCTGAGAACTGCTCGAACTCGGCCCGCGAGGCGTCGGCCTTGGCGCGAATCGAGCGGACGATTCCCCGCGTCTCCGATGCGATGGCGGCCTGAACCTGGGTGAGCTTGTGCTTGGCACCGAGGAGCTTCGGGTGCTTCTCGAGGAAGGTGATCTCGAGCTCCGACACGTCGTTCCGAAGGCCGGAGTGCGACACCTTGAGCGCGTTGAGGACCGGGCTGCCCATGACCTCCGGGATCGCCACGCCGTAGATCCCACGGGTCCCCACCCGCTCCGCCTCGGCGAGCTGCGCTTCGGCCTCCACCAGCTTGGCCCGCGACTCCAGGACCTTGCGATTGTAGAACTCGCGCTCGCGGGCCACCTCGGCGCGGCGCGTCTCTGCCGCCGCCATGTCGTTCTGCTGCTCGAAGAGTTCGGCGCGCTCCTCGACGTCGGCCTTCTGAGTCTTGGCCTGCGTGAGCACCCGCTCGAGCTCGACGCGGGCCTGCGTCAGGACGTCGCGCTTCGACTCGAGGTTCTGATCCACATAGACCCGAGCGAACTCGTTCGCCATGAGGGCGGAGAGCACGGGGTCACGATGCTCGAAGGGGATCTGGATGATGAGGGCGTCGATGACGCGCCGCGGCTTGATGCGTCCCGCCAGATCCGACGAGCGCACGAGCCGCATCGTCTGCGCGTCCTCGTCGCCTGGGTCCGCGCCGAACAGGCGCGGATCGGCCCAGAGATCGAGCGAGTCCAGCACCTCCTCGGAGACGCCTTGCGACTTGATGATGTCGAGCTGGGTCTGCATGTACTCGTCGAAGTCGCGGCGTCCGGCCTCGGCAAGGTCGACGACCTCCTTCACGTCGTCGAGGACCCGAGGGGCGGTGGGCGAGACGAGCACCGTCGCCGTGGCGCGATACACGGGCTGCACGCGGTCGAGCACCGCGTACGCCACGCCGACGGCCACGGCCGCGACCAGGATCAACACCCACCACCAGGTCCGGAGCGTCCGGAGAAGCCAGGTGAAGACGGTGCTCTCGCTGTCGCGAGCGTTCATGAGGGTGCCGTTCGTGCGCATTGGGACCTAGGTTGTCATCGGTCAGCGCGATGATCGAGTTGATCGATGAATCGGCGTCAGCGCTGATAACGGGTGACGAGGTCTCGGAGCCGGGCGGCGCCTCGGGGCAGCAGCCGCGGCAGCCCGGTGAGGCTCAGCTCGTCTCGGCGTGCGTCGAGCGCGGAGGCGACGAGCCCGGGGACGTCATCGTAGAGAAGCGCTGTGAATACGGCCATCTCCGGCCGGGTGAACTTCTTCGCGTCGGGCTCGAAGAGGTCAACGCGGGAGAGCCAGTCGAAGATCACGCGGCGCTTCCACTCAGCGGGCGCCAGCGCCTCGAGGGCGGAGTCGGGCACCGGCGAGCCGAGGAGCACGCGAGCGAGCGCCAGCGAAAAGAAGACGGCCGTGCCCACCTCGAGGTCGGCGCAGCGCCGACAGAGCGCGTCCCAGTCCGGCGGCGCGAACACCGCGAGGCGATCGACATCGGTATGGAGCCGGAGGCCCGGGGCGCGCACGTAGGTGTGCTTGGCGGTGTGGAGGCCGACCTGGAGCATGTTGTCGTCGGGGTGCAGCAGGCGAACCCGCGTGCCGGGGATAGGCACCGAGCGCTGAATGAGCTCCGAGCCCGACGGCTCCTGGTCGCGCCGGATCCACCGCCCAGCCACCGGGCGCCACTGGAGCTCGAACCAGACCTCCTCGCCCCCGAAGGTGCCCACGTACTCCGTTCCGCCGCTCTCGAGGCCCGCCTCGAGGTCCGCCGCCTCGACCGTGCCGCGCGCGGCGAGCCGAAAGCCCACGGACTCGATGACGCGGTGCGCCTCGGCGAAGCGCTCGCGGTCCACCAGCACGTCGAGGTCGCCCATCGGGCAAGCGCCGCGGTGAGGGTAGATCCCGCGCGCGATGCCGGCGTTCTTGAGCGCCACCATCGCGATCCCCTCGTGGTGAAGCGCCTCGGCGGCGGTGTCGAGCCGCTCGAGCAGGACGCCCATCCGCGCGTCCTCGCGGGCATACAGGGCGCGGTACTCGGCGCGCCGTGGATAGCCGCTGGGGAACGCTTCCTCGAGGGCCAGCGCCACGATCGGCGCCACCCGATTGCGCAAGGAGAAGTCCAGGAGCGGGCCAGCGATGTCCGGACCGACTCGGCGAATGCGCTCGATCCGCTGAGGCCGTTCGTGGACGCCCATGGCGTCGAGCACCAGCCGGCGGAGGCTGAGGTCGCGCGGCAGCGGGTCGCGATGAAGGAGGAGCGGGTCGCGTTCCGGGAGGGTCACCATCGGTTGCGCACGCTACCGCCCGTCTCCTCGCCCGTCACGTTGACGTTGCGAAGTTGCGGTGTTACCGCTCCACGCCGCTCGAAGCGCAAGGCGCCGGGACCCCGATCAGCCGCCTTTCAGGAGGCCGCGTTGACCGCTCAAAGCTCGCTCCCACAGAACGACACCGGCACACAGCGCTCGAAGCTGATCGACGGCAAGGCGATCGCGGCGAAGGTCCGAGGCGAGGTGGCGGCCGCCGTCAGCACCCTGGGACGCACCCCGTGCCTGGCCGTGGTGCTCGTAGGCGACGACCCCGCGTCGCACGTGTACGTGCGGAACAAGCAGCGCGCCTGCGCCGAGGTCGGCATCGAGTCACGGCGCGTCGACCTGCCGGCTGGCGCGAACTCTGCGGACGTGCTCGCCGCGGTGAAGGCGCTCAACGCGGATGCGTCGGTGCACGGGATCCTGGTCCAGCTGCCGCTCCCCGGGCACGTCGACACAGAGGGCGTGGTGCGCGCCGTCTCGCCGCTCAAGGACGTCGACGGCTTCCACCCGGAGAACGTGGGCCTGCTGGCCGCCGGGGCGCCCCGGTTCGTCTCGTGCACGCCGCTCGGAGTGATGCGCCTCCTCGCCGAGGTGCTCGGCGGGCGCCCCCTCGATGGCCTCGAGGCCGTCGTGTTGGGTCGCAGCCGCACTGTGGGCCAACCGATGGCCCTGCTGCTCACCCAAGCCAACGCCACGGTCACGGTCTGTCACTCCCGCACCCGCGACCTCCGTGAGGTGGTGAGGCGCGCCGATGTGCTCGTGGCGGCGGTGGGCCGCCCGGAGCTGGTCCGGGGCGACTGGCTCCGCCCCGGGGTCATCGTGATCGACGTGGGAATCAACCGGCTGCCCGACGGGCGCCTGGTGGGCGACGTAGCCACCGCCGAGGCCCTCGAGGTGGCCGCGGCGATCACCCCCGTCCCCGGCGGCGTCGGCCCCATGACCATCGCCCTGCTGCTCTCCAACACCCTTCGCGCCGCGGAGCACATCGCATGAAGCCCACGCCCCTGCACGACCGCCACGTGGCCCTTGGCGGACGAATGGTCGACTTCGCCGGGTGGCACATGCCCATCCAGTACCCCGCGGGCCAGGTCGAGGAGCACCGCTGCGTCCGGACCAGCGCCGGCCTCTTCGACGTGAGCCACATGGGCCAGCTGCGCTTCCGGGGCCCCGACGCGCTCGACGTGGTGAACCGCCTCATCACGAACGACCTCGCGGCGGTGCCCGTGGGAAAGGCGCAGTACACGGCGTTCTGTCGCGACGACGGCGGGATCCTCGACGACGCGATATGTTATCGCCTCGCGGAGGACGACGTGATGGTCGTGGTGAACGCGTCCAACACCGCGCGCATGGTCGCGTGGACGGCCGAGCGCGCCACCGGCCTCGCCCGCCCGGTGGACCAGAGCGAGGGGTGGGCGCTCCTCGCGCTCCAGGGCCCGGAGGCCCCGGCTCTGCTCGAGCGGATCCTGCCGGGTGGTGCGGCCATGGCGCCTTACGCCGTCCGAGCCGTGACCGAAGACCTCATCGTCGCGTCCACGGGCTACACTGGCGAGCGCGGCTTCGAGCTCTTCGTGCGCCCCGAGGCCGCGGGAGCGCTCTTCGACCGCCTCGTCGCGGACGGCGCGCACCCCATTGGGCTCGCCGCCCGAGACACGCTCCGCTTGGAGCTCGGGTACGCGCTCTACGGCAACGAGCTCGATCTCACCACCAACCCGCTCGAGGCGGGGCTCGGCTGGGTCACCCGACTCGACAAAGCCGGCGGCTTCATCGGGCGCGACGCGCTCCTGGCCGTGAAGGCAGCGGGGGTCCAGCGGCGCCTCGTGGGCCTCGAAATTGTCGGGCGCGGAATCGCGCGGCACGGCTATCCCGTGCTGTCGTCCACGGGCGAGGTGCTGGGCGAGGTCACGAGCGGGACGCAGTCACCCACCCTGGGGCGCGCCATCGCCATGGCGTACGTTCGGAGACCGCACGACGCGGTGGGCACCACCCTCGCGGTGGACGTCCGCGGACGGCCGGTCGAGGCCCGCGTGGCGAAGCCGCCGTTCTACCGCCCGCCGGTCCGGCCGCTTTGACGGGGACCCCCGCGATCTGCGACAACCCGACTACCGCGGCGCCTCCCAGTGCGCCGCGTCGCCGCCGCTGAAGGAGAGACCATGGGCGCCCCGCAGAACCTCCGCTACACCAAAGACCACGAGTGGGCTCGCCTCGACGACGACGTCGTCACCGTGGGCATCACGGCCTACGCGCAGGACCAGCTGGGCGACATCGTCTACGTCGAGGCCCCCGAGGCAGGCGCCAGGGTGGCCGCGCACGAGACCTTCGGCACCGTCGAGTCCACGAAGTCCGTCTCCGACCTCGTCAGCCCGGTCACGGGAACCGTCAGCGAGACCAACGACCGTCTGGTCACAGACCCGGCCGTGATGAACTCGGACCCCTACGGCGAGGGTTGGATCATGAAGGTGGCCGTAACGAACCCCTCTGAGCTCCAAGCCCTCATGACGGCTGAGGCGTACGAAGCGTACGTCGGCTCGCTGGGGCATTGACCATGCGCCCCGTCGCCGCGCTGCTCGGGTTACTGCTTCTTGCCTCGCCGGGCTGTGACTGGACCAAGGAGAAGCTCGGCCTCGGCCGCGTGGTCACGGTGGTCGAAGAGGAGAGCCACGAGTGGGTGGTCCGGAAGGTCCTCGAGGCCGCCGCGATGGAGCCCTTCGACGCCGCTTTCGCCGAATACGTGAAGTACCTCCACAGCGACGAGACCGGCAGCTCTCAGTCGATGCGCGAGTGGGAGACCATGCGCTTCAAGGCGCTCCGGAACAAGCACCAGTGCTACCTGCGTCCGGAGGAGGGCGACCCGTTCGCGTTCCTCGTCATGGAGACGCGCGAGAACGACCCGGAGTACTTCCAGCTCTTCGTGCAGTGTAAGACCAGCGACACGCCCACTCCCTGCCACCTGAAGCGCGATCCCGGCGCCGGTGGCAAGTGGCGCGTGAAGTTCAACTGCTTGAACTGAGCCATCGTTGGCCGACACCCCCCCACGCCTCAGCCTCACCTTGGTCCAGAGCGGGAACTCCGTAATCTCGTGGGTGCTGCCGGCCACGGTCGAGCCGCGCATCGGCCGCGATCCGGCGTGCAACGACGTGGTCCTCCACGACCCCACAGTGTCCAGGTCGCACGGCCGGATCTACGCCTCAGACGACGCTTGGTCGCTCTCGGACTTCGGCTCGAAGAAGGGCACCTTCGTAAACGGCGAGCGGGTCGTCGACACGCGCCCCCTTACCCACGGCGACATCGTCGAGGTCGGCCCCTACGTGCTCCTGGTCGAGTTCGGCGAGACCGTCAAGGAGACCGTCCCGGAGGCCTCCGAGAAGACGCAGCGCCTGGAGCTGGAGCGCTGTCCGCGTTGCAACGCCCTCGCCCTGGACTTCGACACCTGTATGCGCTGCGGTCACGCGCTCCGCGCCTGAGCCGCGGCGGCGAGAGCACAGGACGCGCCTCTAACGTGTATCGCCTCATCCGCCCGTTGTTGTTCACGCTGCCACCCGAGACCGCGCATCAGGCCGTCTTCGGGATGCTCGGCGGGTTCGGCGCGCTCCTAGGGGCGCCCCCGCGCGAGCGGCCCCGCACCCTCGCCGGGCTCCGATTCCGAGGCCCGGTCGGGCTCGCCGCGGGGCTCGACAAGGACGGAGAGCTCGCCGCCTTCTGGCCCCGCCTGGGCTTCGGCTTCATCGAGCTCGGCACGGTGACCCCGGCGCCGCAGCCCGGCAACCCGAAGCCGCGCCTCTTCCGACTGTCGGAGAGCGGTGCGCTCATCAACAGAATGGGCTTCAACAACGGCGGGGTCGACGCGCTGGTGGAGCGCCTCCAGCGCCTCACGGACCGGCCCTGCCCCATCGGGGTCAACGTGGGCAAGCAGCGCACCACGTCGCTGGAGGACGCCGCGGCGGACTACGCCACCTGCGCGCAACGCGCTGCACCCGTGGCGGACTACCTCGTGGTGAATGTCAGCTCCCCCAACACGCCCGGTCTCCGCCAGCTGCAGGACGCCTCCAGCCTCCGCGAGATCGTTGGCCGGACCACCGACTCCAGCCTCGGCAAACCCGTCTTCGTGAAGCTCTCGCCCGACCTCGAGGCCGAGGCCCTCGAAGAGGCCGTGGCCGTGGCCGAGCGCGCCGGAGCGGCGGGCTTCATCGCCGCCAACACCACCTTGAGCCGCCCCGAGGGGCTCGGCCCGCGCTCGGCCGAGGCGGGTGGACTCAGCGGAGCGCCGCTGCACCCACGCACCTGCGCCACGGTAGCTGCCGTGCGCCGCGCCACACGCCTTCCGCTCATCGGCGTGGGCGGTGTGCACAGCGTGGAGAGCGCGCAGGCGCTCCTCGACGCAGGGGCCAACCTCATCCAGCTCTACACGGGGCTCATCTACCAGGGCCCGAGCCTCGTTCGCACGCTACACGAGGCGCTGCCTTGACCGTGCCGCCGCCCTCTGGGGCCGGAGCTCGGACCACGGGCGCTCTCGCGGGCCACCAGGGCCTCCCGCTCGCCTTCGACGTGCGCGGCACGCCGGAGCGCGGGACAGTGCTCATGCTTCACGGCGGGGCCCAGACCCGCCACGCGTGGGACTACACGGCGGAGCGCGTCGCGCTCGCGGGCTTCCGTGCGGTCACCCTCGACCTTCGCGGACACGGCGAGAGCGGCTGGCCCGCCGACGGCGACTACACCGAGGCCGCGTTCATGGGCGACGTCCGCGCCGTCCTCGACGCGTTCGGGCCCTGCGCCGTGGTCGGCGCCTCGCTCGGCGGGATCGTGGCGCTCCTCGCCACGGCCACGCCGCGTTGCAGGCCGGACCTCACCGCGCTGGTGATGGTGGACATCGCGCCGCGCATGGAGCCGGCAGGAGTAGACCGCATCGTCGGGTTCATGACGGCGCACCCGGACGGCTTCACGTCGGCCGAGGCCGCCGCCGACGCGATCGCCGCGTATCTACCCCACAGACCCCGGCCCACTGACCTCGGCGGGCTCGGCAAGAACCTGCGGCAGCGCGAAGACGGCCGCTACGTGTGGCACTGGGATCTGACGCTCCTCCGGGCTGGCAACCTCGCGGCCAACCGCGACTCCACAGGGCTGAGGGACGCGGCCGCCGCGCTGGACCTGCCCACGCTCCTCGTACGAGGCTCACTCTCGGATCTGCTCTCGGACGAGGGGGTGCGCGAGTTCCTCGAGCTCTGCCCCGGCGCCGCCACCGTCGACGTTCGAGGCGCCCACCACATGGTCGTGGGCGACCGAAACGACGCGTTTTGCGACGCGGTGATCGCCTTCGTCTCGCAGCTCAGCCCGCCCGGCGGCTGAGCGTCCAGCCGACCGCGCCGGCCACTACGACCACGAAGACGCAACCCACAACTGCGCCGGGCTCCACGGGCTGGGCGAGCACGAGCGCCGCCACGGCGGCCAACGCGCCCACCATGAGCAGCGCCAGCGCCCCCTTGCCCAGGCGCCGGCGGCGGGCCGCGATGAAGGCCCCGGCCCCGAGCGCCAGGACGGCGAGCGCCGTCAGACCGCCACCGAGCGCCGGCGGCGGGCGGGTCACGAAGCGGAATGCCAGCGACGGCGCCGCCTCAGCGGGGTCGAGCACCGAGCGGGTGAGGAGGAGGGTGCGGATGTCTCCCGTGGGCGGCAGGCTCATGGCGGGCGCCACGCCCGGAGCGCGATACGCCAGCGCGTCGGCCTGGGCGAGGCCAGTCTCGAGCCCGTAGGTCTCCAGCGACGCTGGCGAGCTCACCTGCCACTGAAGATCGGTGAGCAGCGCGTCCACGGTGGGGAGCGTGAGCGCGACGCTCCCCATGAGCCCGATCCCGCCATCCACACCGGTCTGCCAGATCACCTCCACGGTCGAGGCGCGGCGACGGGGAACCGGGACTGCGAGCGCGCCGCCCGTATCGGACACCGCCTTCACGGACTGGCCATCAACCGCCACGGACCACACCTTCACGTCGGCGGGCATCACGAGGCGCAGAAACTGCCGCTCGTCGTTCCGCACCGCGAACACCGCACGCGTGACCACCTGACCGTCCTCGTGGACCGTGGTCTCGAACCACGCGCCGCTCACGGCCAGGGTCACCGCGTCCACGGTCTCGTGGCGCTGTACGCCGAGTTCGAGGCTCCAGGGCGCGTGGGCGAAGGTGTAGGCGTGCAGCAGGTCGCTGCCATCGGGCACGCGGCGGCGCACGGCCACAGGCAGCGTCGTGGCGTCCACTCGCCGCAGCGCCGTCGTGGCGCCCGGCGTCACCTCGATGCCGGTCTCGGCGACCACGCCGAAGCTGCCCTCTTCGAGCTCGGCGCCCACCACCCGCACGTCCGGCAGGCGCGTGGCCGGGCCCTTGGCCTTGGGCACCAGCTCGAAGTCGACGTGGACCTCGATCGTGCCCTCGAGCGCCTGGGCGAAGCGGAGCTCGTAGCCCTTGCGTCCCTTCGGGATCGCCGGGTCCTGAACATCGCCCTTCTTGGCGAGGCTCGGAGCGATCACGCCGAGCACGGTGACCTCCTCGGGGAAGCTGAGGAGCACGCGCTCGCTACGGCCGCTCTTCACGTCGATCTGGATCGTGGCGGCGGCCGTGACGGCGCCCTCCTTCACGGAGTACAGCGCGTTCGTACGGGCGTCGACGAGCAGCTCCTTCGTCTTCACGGGGGCCACGGTGCACTTGACCGTGCCGGGCTGGCCGATGTGGCTGAAGGCCTGGTTCACGGGTCGCTCCAGCGCCTGCCGGAGATCCGCCGGCAGCGCGTCTTGTCCGACTGCGGTGAAGCCCGTTTGGTCGGCGGGCGAGAAGCCCACCTTGTCAGCGTCTACCAGCGCCACGACGCCCGACTCGCGGAACGAGCCGAGCGGCCGCACGATCGGCGTGGGGATCGGCGTCCCCTCCTTCTGCGCGACCACGGCCTCGAGCTCCAGCACCAGCGTGTAGTCGCCCTCCCGCTCCTCGCCGAGCGCCACGCGCACCTGCCGAGGTGCGTCTCCCTCGGGCGCGAAGGTGCGCCAGTCCTCGATCTGCTCACCCGTGACGCGGTAGAGCACCGCGTCGTCCGGGATCTGGAGCGCCAGCTCCTTCACGCTGCCGCGGAGGATCTGGTAGCGCACGGTCACCGTGGACCGCAGCACGCCCTCGCCGAGGCGCAGCACCTGGAAGGTCTCGGTGCTGATCCGCGTGAGCTGTTCGGGGGCCGGCCGAGACTCGGTCCAGGTGATCGTGGTCTCTGCGGACGGCACGAGAGAAGCGCTCACCGCGGTGGTCTCGGTGCCCTCGGCGCCCGTGACCTCGAGGGTGAGCGGCACGTTGGGGGCCACCTCCACCGAGCGTTTGCCGGGCACCGTGAAGTCCAGGCGCGTGATCGGAACCTCGGCCGTGGGCACCACGAGACGGGGCTGCCCGTCGCTCCGGTCGACCGCCATGTCGGTCTCGAGCTCCAGCACCTGGGCGCCGCGCGCATCGATGCGCACCTCGTACCAGCCCCCGACCACCCGGGTGACCAGCGCGTCGCCGCGCGAGGTGACCTTGGTGAGCGCGAGGGAGGCGGGCTGCACTCGGATCCACGCCGGTGCATCGAGCTCGACCTCGAGTCGCGAGCTGAGCGTGGCGCGCTCGCCGTCGGCGCTGACCACGATCTTTCGGTCTGCGCGGTGAACGGAGACTCCAGCCGGCCGCCACGCGATCGCCACGGCCGCGGCGCCAGGGACGTTGGCGATGACCTGATCGCCCGCCCGGGTCGTGCCCGAGGACGGGAAGACCGTGGCCTCCGGCGCGCCGTTCACCACGACCTGGAATCCCGGACAGGGCGGAAGGGGCACGACGAAGCCGCCGTCCGGCGCAGGGACGCGGTAGGTGAGCACGACGGTCCCGGACGAGTAGCCGTCGGGCACCACGAGGTAGAGCCGACCATCGCGCCGGATGAACTGCGAGTCGCTCCCATTCCAGCGCCCGGCCTCGAGCGTGACCTCGGCGGGGAGGAGCGGCACGCGCGTGCCGCTGGCGGCGCGCACCTCGAAGCTCACGGTCACGGTGGCCACGCCCTGTGCGTCAGCCACGGCCTGGATCGTGGCAGAGCCGCGGCCGTAGCTGGCGTCTGCCCCCTCCGCAGGGCGCATCAGGGACTCGTAGCGCGCAAGCGAGAGGCGGACCCCTTCAGGCGGGGGGGCCTCGGCTAGGGCCGGGGGAACACAGAGAAGAGCGAGCAGGAGTGTACGAAGCACAGGACCTCCGATCCGACGGGGCCCTGAACGCAGGTGACCCGAAAAAGTTCTGCGCCGTCGCGCCGAGGGGGGCTGGGACCGTCCGCTCCCGGACAGCGCTCACCCGCCACGCTAGGCCCGATCGTCCACGTGGCCGTCGTGGAGGAGACCGCCGTCGCCCCGCGCGCTCAGGTGAGCTGAGTGATCCGGGCGTCGATGCGCGACGCGTCCGCCACGCCCAGGCCGAGGCGCTCGGCCTCCACGAGATAACCGAGCTTCGGGTGGCGTTGGCTCAGTGGCTTCTTGCCGTGCTCGGCCCGCAGCTCGTTCACGAGCTTCTCCCCCCAGGCGTCGATCGCCACGGGGTCCGTGGCGGCGTAGATCCGGTGGTGGCGGACCTTGGCGCGCGGGTTGTCTTGCGGGCCGCCGTCGTACTGGACCCGCAGCCCGTCGCAGAGGACCAGCCGCACCTTGTCCTTGATCCGCGGGTGCGCGTAGATGTGGGCGATCTGCGGGTTGCAGTCGTGCTCGTGGAAGTCCTGCGGGTTGTGGATGTTGCCGTGGGTCATGTTCTTCATGCCCACCGTCACCCCGGCCAGGTTGTGGTCTTTGATCACCGGCGCGTTGATGATCGCGGTGCAGTACTTGAGCAGGTTCGAGTACGAGCTCTCGCCGGACTCGTGGCGCTGGGCGGCGGACTCGTAGCCCAGGAGACCCAGATCCGTCAGCGGCTCGCGACCGCCCAGGTGGACCACCATGGGACCCTTGCGAGGGTCGTCGTTCAGCTCGAAGCCCGAGCGGTCGGCGAGCCGGTCAGGGTATTGCTCGTAGAGGTAGATCCGCTCATTCGGGATCCCCACGGCCTGAAGGCCCCGCACCATGGCGCGCACCATCGAGGGGCTGGTGGACATGCCGGGCGCCGCCAGGCAGTTGAGCTTGATACCCACCACGTCGTCGGGCGAGACGATCTCGCGCCAGGCGGCGACCAGATCCGGCTTCCCCGTGAGCTCGAGGATGGCGCGGTTCGTCATCTCCTCGACGACGGCGGGTACCTCGCGGTTCATGCCCTCGAGCGAGCCGGCGTGCTCCACGCCGATCACTCGTCCCCGCCCGGTCTCCCGAAGGCGTTGCGCCCACGCGGGCCCCGCGTCCGCGAGGGTGACGCCACCGGCCGCGAGCGCGGCGACCCCGACGCCCGTCCCGAGAAATCGCCGCCGGCCTTCCGAGAATCGCGCCATGTCGAGCTCCTTGGTGTGGCCATGTGGTGGGCAGGGCCGCGCCGAGTCTAACGGGCCGCCACGAACCCCGCCAGCCGTCGAGTTTGCGCTTTGGGCAGCCCGCGGCTACCGTAGCTGCAATGCGTTCCGGTGCCGTCGTTTGGAGCCTCTGCTTCGTCGCCCTGACTGCGGAGGCGCAAGTCTCAGATCGGCTGGATCCCGTACATGTGGACGGCCGGTGGGACTCGGTCCCCTTCGGACTCACGCTAGAAGACACGGCCACCTTCGTGGAGAAGAGCCTCCGCTGGCGCCACCGCGAGGCGCTCGGCACCAAGGATCAGTCCGCTAGGGACGCTCTCGAGGCCCGTCTGGAGAGCGACGCCAAGGCGTTCCGCGAGGGCCTCGTGGCCTTCCAGGGTCAGCGCACCGGCTACAACATCTCCGTCATCGACCGCGACTTCGCGCATGACGCGGGCGAGTCCATGGCCGTGATCTCCGTCGAGAAGTCGCACGACTACTTCTTCTTCCAAGGCGGCCGGCTCTGGAAGCTGGTCACCACGGACGCCTCGAAACAGAGCTTCTCGGCCCTCCTGGTGGCGCTCACGGCCGCCCTCGGCGCCCCGGCAGCGATCGAGTACGCCGACGCGAAGAAGACCGAACCAGTCTCTGCGCGGTGGGTGTCGGACGCGTTCACGGTGGAAGCCGAGTCCAAGCCGCAGTTCTCCACGCGCCTCGTGCGCTGGACTTGGCGCGCTATCGGCGACAACCTGAAGGTCACTCGAGGCGAGAAGCTCCCACCGGGAGAGCAGAAGACCGAGACCATGGATCCTGCAATCCTCGACATCATGAATCCGGACTGATGACCCACCTCTACCAGCTCACCGTCGAGCGTCCGGACGGCGAGGCCTACGCCCTCGACGCCTATCGCGGCAAGGTGCTCCTCATCGCGAACACCGCGAGCAAGTGCGGCGACACGCCGCAATACGCGGCCCTCGAGCGGCTGCACAAGCGCTTCGGCGCGCGCGGCCTCGTGGTCCTCGGCTTTCCCTGCAACCAGTTCGGGCGGCAAGAGCCCGGCGGCGCAGACGAGATCCAGAGCTTCTGCCAGCTGAACTTCGGGGTCACCTTCCCGATTCACGCCAAGATCGATGTCAACGGCGCCGACGCCCACCCCTTGTTCGCCCACCTCGCAAACGAGAAACGCGGCGTCTTCGGCACCAAGTCGATCAAGTGGAACTTCACGAAGTTCCTGGTCGACCGGAGCGGGCGCGTCGTCAGCCGCCACGGGAGCCGCACCGAGCCCGAGGACCTGATCCCCGAGATCGAGGCCCTCCTCGCCGCCGACGGGGCCTCCCCAGTCCCGTGAGCTCGCCGGAGCCCCGCGGCGAGCCCAACGCCGCCCAGGAGCCCGTTCCCGGCGAGGGCGACGGTGTCCACCAAGAGCAGCCGATTCGTGAGCGCTTCACCGGCGGGCGACTCACTTCGCCCGGCGTCAAGGCGCGCCCCGGTCTCAGCCGGTCGGAGCGCGTCGGCTGGTGGGTCGCGCTCGCTGCGCTGGTCGTGGGCGTTGCGGCGCTTCTGGGCGCTCGCGACGAGGTCTGGTTCGCCCTTCGCTTCGGCGACAGCGCGGAGCGCGAAGGGGCGGCCGTTCGCCTCGGCGACGACCCCGAGGGCGTGGAGACCCTGCTCATCCTCAGCCGAGACGCCGACGCGGAGGTGCGCCGCGCCGCGGTGGTCTCCCTCGCGCGTCAGCTCCCGGCGTCAGCTCCGGCGCTCGACGGGCTCATCCGCGCCACGGAAGACAGCGCCGTGGCGGTGCGACGTGCGGCGGTCCGCGCGCTGGGCAGCGCCGCGCCATCAGCCAAGGCTGCGGAGGCGCTCCGCCGGATCCTCGGCGGACCCGATCCCGCGCTCCACGCCTCGGCCGCCGAGGCGCTGGCGCCCTTCGGCGAGGCCGCGGCGGAGGCGGTCCCTTCGCTCATCGCGATGTCTTTGTCCCACCAACGGAAAGCGGGCTCCACTGGCGACTCCGCCGGGGCCACGCTCGACACGCTGCGCGCCAGCGCGTTGACCGGGCTGGTCGCCGCGACGCGCCACGTCAGCCCAGACGTCCGCCGCGACGCGCTGCGACGGCTCGGCGAGCTGGCGGTGGAAGACCCCGCAGCCCGCGAGGCGCTGTCGAGCACGGTGCGGAGCCCCTTTGCTGACGTCCGCGCGGCCGCCACGGTCGCCACCGCACGGCGTGAAGGCGTCACGCCGGACGTGCTCACCGAGCTCACGCTCCTCGCCGAGAAGCCCGAGACCCGCGGCACCGCCGTCACCGGTCTCCGCGAGGCGGCGCGGACGGGCCTCGCCCAGGGCCTGAACGAGGCGCAAGCGGCGATCGTGGTGCCGCGGCTGCTCACGCTCGGCGGAGAAGACGACGTGGACCGCCGCGCCGCGATCACGCTGCTCCACGCGATCGGGCCGCCGGCTGTGGGTCCCCTGATCGAGGCCGTCAGGCGCGCTGTGGAGCCGGAGCGGGAGCGCGCCCTCATGGCCCTTGCCCGCCTCGGGCCCGCCCGATGGGCCAGCAACGACAACGGCGAGAGCCTCGCGTTGCTAGAAGCCGAGATGCTCGCGGACCGTACGCCCGAGCGCGTCGCCGCGGCGCTGGTCGCCCGGGGCGCCGAGGGGATCCCAGCGCTGGTGAAGGCGGTCCGCCAGGGCAAGCGCCCGGTCCGCCTCGCCGCGATCGACGCCCTGCCCCGCCTCTCAGCGAGCGAAGCGAGCGTGGCGACCCTGGCCGACACCGTGCGCGTCGGGGGCCTCGTGGGCGAGCGGGCGCTGACGGCGCTCACCGGGCTCGGCTCCCCGGGCCTCATCCGAATGGCCGAGCTGCTCACCGATCGCGACGCCGGCACCCGCCGCCGCGTCGCCGCTGCCCTGTCTCAGGCGCCCTCGGAGATGCCGGAGGCGGCGATCCCCGCAGTGACCTTGGCGGCCCGTCACCGGGACGCCGCTGTGCGCAGCGCCGCCGTGCGGCTGCTCCTTCGCCTGTCCGGGGCGAGACCCGAGGTGGCCGAGGCGCTCGAGCGAGCTGCGCGGGACCGGTCGCCGGTGGTGAAGCGGGCGCTCCGGGAAGCCCGGGGGAGCATCGACCCCGCGCCGCGGCCAGCTGTGCCGCAGCCCGTCGTCGCGCCCCCGGGCGCTGCCCGGAAGTGAGCAGCGCACGCAACCGACGGGTGGTGGTGCTCGTGGTGGGAGGCATGACGCTCGCTATGGGCGGAGCCATCGCGCTCGTTGGACGTTCGGTGCAGCAGGCCAGCTGGCGTGTCCCGGTCGAGCGCGTGAGCCTCAAGGCCACCACCGGCGGGCAGGTCTTGCCGCTCCAGGCCGACGGGCGGGCGAGAGTCTGTTGGGGCCCCAAGTGCCGGGCGACGGAGCCCCTCCCCTCGGGCTGGCGACTCTCACTGCACCTGGACGCGGACCGCGCCCGTTACCCCTTCGTCGCCCTCGCGCTGGGCGACGCCCTGGACGTGCGCTCTTGGGACGCTGCGGGGATCCAGGGAGACATCGAGCTCGCCCCTCACCCAGACGGCTGGACCGTGCACCTAGCCCCCGCTGTGGAGGTGACCACGTTCACGCTGATCGCCTCGAATCGGCGTTTGAACAACGCGCTCGTGGCCGCGGTGCTGGACGGCGAGGACCCCACGGACCTCAGCGACCGCGGCGCGGTTGCTGGCGAGCTCAGCATCGCCTGGCCCGAGCCCGAGCCCGCGACGGGCGCCGCCAAGCCCACAACCAGAGCGCCATGAGCACCGGCGCGACCCCGGCGGAGCCCCGGGCGGCGCCGCAGCCGCCGGACTCCGCCGTTTGCGTCGCTCCGTGCTGCGAGAAGCTCGCGGAGCCGGGCGGCAGATCCACCGGGTCGGGCGTGTCGCGCCCGTCCGGGACGACCGGAGGCGACGCTCGGTCGAGGTAGTCCGGAAGCCCGTCATCGTCGAGGTCGACGCGCCCTTCGACGCTGTCGTCCAGGCCGTCGTCGTCTGAGTCCAGGTCTTGCCAGTTCGGCGTGGAGTCGGCGTCCTTGTCGGACCCCCAGATGGCCCCGTCCTCCACCTCGAGGGCCGTGAGGATCCCGTCGCCGTCGTCGTCCTCGTCACGGAAGTCAGCGCGCCCGTCCCCGTCCGTGTCGACCACGCCCTCCACGAAGTCCATGAGGCCGTCGCCGTCCGAGTCCGAGTCCAGCGCGTCGATGGCGCCATCGCCGTCCGTGTCGGGGCCCACGCCGAAGGCGGTCTCCACGCCGTCGTCGATGCGGTCGTTGTCGCTGTCGGGGTCGAAGGGATCCGTCCCGAGGAGCAGCTCGTCCTGGTCGAGCACCCGATCTCCGTCGGAGTCCTCGAACCAGAACCCGTCCGAGCGCGTGGGTTTCCCGCTCCCGGTGGCTCCGTACGGCAACACCACCACGACGTAGACCACGCCGGCGACGAGGCGCACGCCCGGCGCGAGCGTCACGGCGTTTACGAGGCCCACGTTAGTCCAGTCCACCACCAGCGCGCCCGTGGCGGTGAGCAGGCGCACGAGATAGCCGCTGGGCGCCTCACTCCCGCCCGTAGGGGCGTCCCACCTCGCCGAGAACCGACGACTGTCGATGCCGTCTTCGAACGACGAGACGAGGTCGACGTCGTCGCCGAGGCCGTCGGTGACGGCGGAGATCGCGCCTACCGGGGCCGCCGGGGCCACGGCGTAGAGGTTGCCGTCCGTGGCCGTGACCAGGACCTCGGTGAGCCCGTCACCGTCGAGATCCGTGGGCACCACCGCGCCGACGGAGAAGCCCACGTCCCAGACGAAGTCGAGGGCGCCGGAGGATCCGTCCACGCCATAGAGCCAACCGTCCCCGCTGCCGAAGAGCAGCGTGGGGTGGCCCTGACCCGTGAGGTTGGTGACCACGGCAGCCGCCTCGCCGAGGCTGGCGCCGCTGAGGCTGGCGACCGCCGGCCCTCCGCTCAGCGGCGCGAAGCCCGCCCCGTCGGCGAGCACGCGGTAAGCCGCTCCGCCGACCAGCTGCAGCTCACCCGAGACCTCGCCAGGGCCGCCCGGCCAGAGCCGCGCGCCGTCGAGCCCGCGCCGTGCGCGGACCCTCCCCACCGTGTGATCGAAGTGCGCCACGTCTGCCAGGCCGTCGCCGTCCAGATCCGTGACCAGCGGCATCCCCCGCGTGATCGGGCCGCCCGTCGGCTCGTTCCAGCGGGTGCCGAGCTCTGCCCCGAGCACGCCGAGCTGCTTCCAGCTGGTGACCACGACCTCGTCACCCGGCACGCCGTCGACGTCGGCGAGGGCCAGGCGACCCGGATCAGGCGTGAGGGCAGAGCCGAAGAGGCGCTGCCCGGTGAGGCCGTCCAGCACCCGGAGCGGGAGGGGAGCCTCCGTCGACACCGAGAGGTGGCCGTTCGGGCGGTCGCCGTAGCGGCTGATGAGGACGTCCGGGCCGTCCGGACCCTCGATGAACAGGGCCGGCGAGTACGCGGTTCCGAGGCCCGTGATCGCCTGGAAGGGGCGATAGGTCCAGCTGCCGGGCTGCCCTGTGGCGCCCGAGAGCGTGACGCCGACGCGGAGATTGTCGATCACCGTGAAGAGGTGCACGTCGCGGACACCGTCGCCGTCGACGTCGCCTCCGATCCCGAGCGTGCCGGTCTCGGGTGGTCCCACGAGCCCCGGCGCCGTGAACGACCAGCGCAGCGCTTTGCCGTCCACGCCGAGGCAGAGCACCCGGTCGATCCCATCGAGCTGCTCGTGCGTGAGCAGCTCGACCGTCCCGTCGCCGTCGAGGTCCACGATCCCGAGCAGGCTGCGGCCGGAGCGGGCGCCGAAGAGCGTCGTGGTGGCCGGCGGGTCCGCGGGATCACCCTGCCCCACCGCCACCCGCAACGTACGCCCCGCCGAGTCCTTCACGTAGGCCTCGACTCCCTCGTCTCCAGCGACGCCCTCACCGGCGGTGCGACGCGCAGTGAGCACGGATGGCGCAAAGCCGCCCGTAGCGATGCGCTGCCCAAGGCGATCGAGGCTGGGTCCGAGGACATCGAAGTAGCCGTCCGAGGTGAAGACCACCACCTGCCCGGGAGCCGGCCCCACCACGCTGTCGAACACGCCGCGCCAGGTGACCGACAGGTCCTTCGGGAACAGGTAGGTGCCGGTGATCACTGCGGTACCGCCGTCGAAGCGGAGCAGCTGAAAGGCGTCACCCCGGCCGTCGCCGTTCGGGTCGCGGGCCACCGCCAGCTCCGTGACCCCTGGGACCCGCTCGACGAAGCCGACGAACGCGGCGTGGTCGATGACGGAGTCATTGAGCGCCACGAGCTCGGTGTTCACGAGGCGCGCGACGACGAGCGTGCCGAAGGCGGGGACCGCCTCTTCATCGGCCGACAGGAGCACGAACTCGTGTTTGCCGTCGCCGTCGAGATCCGCCGTGGGCCGGGTCCCGGGCGCGGGCCATTGGAGCCCGGCCGGCATCACGACGGCGTCGTCGGCCACCGCCTTCACGCCGCCGCTGGAACCGTCGTAGACCGTGGTGGTCCATCGGCCATCGGCGTAGACCGAGGCCACCACCTCCGGCGCGCCGTCGCCCGTGAGCTCGAACGGCGCGGGCCCTTGCCACCGGCCTGGGACCACGCGCAGCCACCGCTCTGTCGGTACGCCCGCGACGAGATCGAAGATCCCGAAGGCCCCCGCTTGCCCGAGCCCGCCGGTGCTGAAGTGCAGCTCGGACTCTGGATCGCCGTCGATCTCGACCGGCACCACCACCGCCCCGTAGGGGATGCTGGTGAGCGACGGGCCGTACCAGCCCTGGGTGCTTGCGACCGTGGCGCCGTCTGCGCTTCGGTACATCTTGAGCGTGTCGCCGACGCTCCAAAGGAGCTCGGGGCTGCCGTCCCCAGTGAGCTCGGCCAGCGTCAGGGAGTTGCGGCCGTTGTAGCCGAGCCCGTCGGACCGCCACTGGAGCGTGTCGCCGCCGAAGCCGTCGGCGAAGTCGAAGGCGTAAAGGGCGGCGCCCGCCGCGACGTTGGAGGGCACATAGAGCAGAAACTCCCGGGTGGGATCGCCGTCAAGGTTCGCCACCACCCCGAGGTTGGCGCCGTTCACGCCCGAGTTGGGCCCGAGCCCCTCGCCGAACATCCACTGGACCTTCCCGGTGGCGCCGCTGAGCGCGACGATGCGGGTGTCGCCGACGCTCTCTTTGCTGGCGAGCACGTCAACGGTGCCGTCACCGTCGAGGTCCACCGAGCGGCCTGGCGCCGCGGCAGGGCCGTGGGGGAGCGTGTCACCGAAGAAGAAGCCGAGCTGCAGGGCTGGGCTCGCCCAGAGCAGCGTACCGTCGCGCGGGTCGCGGCAGATCGCGCGCCCACCCACCAGCGTCACGATGTCCGTAGCGCCGTCGCCCGTCACGTCCTGGACCAGCAGCGGGGCGTTCACCCCGCCGAGGCGCAGCTTCCAGCGCATCGCCGGCTCGAGCAGCGCTCCCTCGCCTGCGAGCGTGCGGGTGAGCGACCGGTTCTGCCAGGGCAGCGGCCACTCGCCGGCCGAGGCGGGACCCGCGCCCACGGCGAGGACGGTGGCAAGGAGCAGGGCTGGAATCAGGCGCTCCACTGCGTCACGGGGCGAGGAGGGCATGCCCATCCTCCAAGAACACCGCGTCGTCGTAGCGCAGCATGAGCACGCCGTGCCGGAACGCGGGCTCGGCGATCTGCGGCCGCCGGCCGAGGCGCTCCTCGACGAGCCAACGGGGGAAGTCCGCGCCTGCCGCGATGGAGAGCGGCGCGCCGCCCCCGAAGCGCGCGTTGAGCTCGAAGAACCGGGGGGTGCCGCCGGTATCCACGCGGCACTGGAACGTGAGCACGCCGCGCGCGTCGGGGAGCGCAGCCGCGGCTCGCAGCGCGTCACGCATGACCGCCGGGTGCGCCTCGGTGATCCCCTTCGACACCTCGCCGGCGCGCACCTCGAGCCGGCGGCGCGGCACGGCGCACCGGGGCTGGCCGTCGAGCCCCACATAGACATCCACTGTGTATTCGGGGCCCGTGAGCTCTTCGAAGAGCAGCGGGCGCCGGGTCCGCGGGAGCCAATACTCGAGCTCTGAGAGGCTGGGGATCGACCGGCTGCCGATGGACGAGCTGCCGTCCTCCGGCTTCAGAAACACCGGCAGCGGCACCTCGCCGCGCCGCACCGCGTCCGGCTCCACGAGTCGCGCGGTCCCGAGGCCAGCGCGCTCGAAGAACTGGGTAGCCACCCGCTTCGAGTCGGACACAGCCGCGGTCTCCGGTCCGCTGGCCACGAGCACCGCCCCCACGGCCGCGAGTCGGTCGCGCGCGGCCGCGAGCACCGGCAGCTCCGGGTCTATGAGCGGGACGACCAGGCCGATGTGGTGCTCCTCGCACAAGGCGACAACCCGCTCTACGTAGCTTGGGTCGGTCACACGCGGCACGGTGACCCCGGTGTCTGCCACGTGCGAGGCAGAGGAGGCCCGCGAGAGATCCGCCGCGATGACCCGTCCCCCGTAGGGCCCGACGGCGGCCTGAAAGGCGCGGACGAGGGCCACCCGCCGGCCGGCGCTGGTACAGAGGACATTCATGGGTCGGGTCTCCGGTGAGGAGTTGGCGTGGCGAGGCGAGCGAGGATCTCGGCGTGAAGCCCTTCGCGAGGCCGCCTCGCGTCGAGCACGGTGAACCGGTGCAGCAGCGCCTCGTAGGCCGAGCGGCGCCGTACGCGCGCCTCCATCGGCTCGGGGAACGGGTCGTTCTTCTCGATCGCTCGGCGCTCGGAGAGCTCGGGATCGAGCGCCAGGTAGATCGCGAGGTCAGGCCGGCGAGCGACGCGCTCCAGCACCCGCCAGAGCGGGCGCCGGGTGACATCCACGCCCGGGAAGTTCACGCGGAAGTCGACCAGCGTGTCCCAGAGGTAGCGGTCGCAGAGCACCGCTTCGCCGCGAAGCGCGCGGAGGCGCAGCTCCACGCCGTAGAGCCGGATGAGATCGAGCAGCGCCAGATCGAGCCACGCTGCGCGGACGAGGGGGTTTCCGAGCGTGGCGTCGCGTTGGCGGCCCTTCCCAGGGGGCGGAGCGCGCCGGCCCATCACCCGCCGCGCCACCCGCTTGAGCCAGAGAACGCCGGGCGTGTAGCCGCCGCGCGACCACACACGGGCGACGCGTACGCCGCGGCCCGAGAGCTGCTCCGCCAGGAGCTCGAGCTGCGTGGACTTCCCGCAGCCATCGAGTCCGGAGAAGGTGACGAAGGGCGCGCTCAAGCCGCCCCCGTGGAGACGCGCGACCCCGCGTGCGCAAAGACGGCCAGCTGGTGGTCCTGGCCACCGAGCCACGGCGCCGGGCGCGCGGTGCGGCTTCGCAGCGGGGGCAGCACGCCGGAGAGGGCCGAAGCCGCTCGAAAGAGGGACGCCGCGGCGACGCGACGCGCCGCTTGCCGAACGCTCACGCGGGTGTGCTCGCGCCGCTCCTGATGGAGCAGGACGAGGCCATGCTGCGCCATGAGCACGTTCAGCGAGCGGGCCGAGTGCGCGCAGGTGTGCTCGTAGAGCCCGATGTAGGCCCAGCTGGGCCCCATGAGGCGCGCGGGGAGGCTGTGCGTGTCGCCGGTCTCGATGACCAACACCCCCTCCGGGGCCGTCCATGCGGCGAGGCGCGCCGCGAACGCGGGTTGGTCCACGATGTGCTCGATGGTGTCCATGCAGAAGACCGCGTCGAAGGGACCCGGGGGCTCGGCCGTGAGGGCCGACGCCACTTCGACCGTGGCGCCGCGGCTCCGCGCCACCTCGGCCGCCGATGCGCAGGGCTCCACCCCGAAGCGCTCGAAGGCGTCTGGCATGGCGAACAGCAGCTCCCCGTGAAAACACCCCACGTCCAGCGCGCGCCCACCGGGGACGAAGCGCTCGACCAGGGCGCGTTTGTGGGCGTAGCCGCGCGCATCGCCCTTGGTGGGCGCCCAGTGGCTCGCGTCGAGCGCGCGATAAGCGTCGAGCAGCGCGTCGACGTCCGGCGGGGGCGTGATCCACCAGAAGCCGCAGCTGGCGCAGCGCGCGAGCGGCTCGGTCACGCGGCGCGGCGGACGCGCGAGCGTATCGAACCGATGGCAGGGGACAGGCGCCGCGCACGGCGAAGAGCAGACGGGGCACTGGGGCATCACGGGGAGCACTGTGTCGCATGGGTTGCCGTACGCCGCCAAACAGATCGTCCGAGATGGCGATGCTCATTGGTTCAGCTGACGATCCCGGCTATGGTGCAACGATGCAGCCCTTCCCCCCACGAGCGCGGCGTTGACCGCGGATTCCCCCTCCCGCGGAGCGGCCCAGGTCCACGGCGGGACCCTGGCCAGCGGGCGCGTTTACAGCGCGCACCCCAGCACCACACGGTGCCTTCGGGCAGCGGCAGCGACGGCCGCGCTGCTTTGGCTCGTGGCCTGCGGCGCAGCCCGACGCGGCGACAGCGGCGAGCCCCAACCGGGCGGCACGCACGGAGACTCCAGCGTGGGTGAGTTCCTGGGCACGGACGTCCTCTCGGACGCCACCCCGGAACACGCAACGGACGACGCAGCGGGCCCAGCGCCCGACGGCGTTCCCCAGGCCCCCGACACGATCGGCGCGATCGTGCCGGTTGACCCGACCGCGGGGATCGGGACGCTGTGCGTCCCCAACCATCGGCGCTGCACCGGTCCCCAGAGCTTCGCGGTTTGTCAGGACGGCCTCGGGTACGTGGTGGAGGAGTGCCCGGCGGACGAAGCGTGCTCCGGCGGCAAGTGCAGCGACCTGAACTGCACGCCCGGAGAGCCGCTCGGGGCCTGCTTCGACGCGGCGCAGCTGGAAGTGTGTGACGCGTCAGGCGAGGGAATGACCACGGTCTACTGCGACCCCGAGAGCCCCATCTGCGTCAACGGCGAGTGTCGGGATCTCCTGTGCCTCCCCGGGCAGCGAGTGTGCCAGGGGCTCACCCGGATCCAGGAGTGCGGGGACGACGGCGCGGCGTTCGAGTTCGTCAGGGAGTGCCCGGTGGGGCAGCTCTGCTACAACGGCGCGTGCTCGCCGAAGTGCTCCGTTGACTTCAAGCAGAACACGGCCTTTGGCTGCGAGTACTGGGTAGCGGATCTCGACAACGTGGAGGGCGGCGCCACCTTGCCCGTAGCGGTTGTGGCGTCCAACCCCGCGCACAGCGGCACCACCAACGTCTCGCTGGTCGCCACCGACGACGCCACGAGCCCTGTCGCGGTCTCGCTGGCGGCGAGCGCCCAAGCGGTCCTCGAGCTCGCTAAGGGCTTCGACCTCGACGGGACCAGCCTCAACCGCCGCTCCTTCCTCGTAGCGGCCGACGACGCCATCACCGTGCACGCTTTCAACCCGCTGGCACAGGCGGGCGCTTACACCACCGACGCCTCGCTGCTCCTGCCGGCTCACGCGCTGGGGCGCCACTACGTCGCGCTCAGCTGGCCGCAGCGGCAGGCAGGACCCGAGACCTCGTTCCTCCCCGTTCGCGGCTTCGTGACTATCATCGCCACGGAGCCCGGACCCACGGAGGTCACCGTGCGGCCCAGCGATGTCACTGAAGCCGGCGGCTCCATCCCGGCGCTCCGCAAGGGCGACGCCTACACGGTCACTCTAGAGCGCGGCGACGTGCTGAACCTCGAGTCGGGCGGCGGCGGCTCCGGCCCGGACCTCACCGGCACGATCGTGGTCGGCTCACAACGCCTGGCCGTGTTCTCCGGACACGAGTGCGCCAACGTTCCGCTGGTGCTCAGCCCGGAGGGCGCAGTGATCGGGACGCCGTTTTGCGACCACCTCGAGCAGCAGCTGCTGCCGATCGAGCTCCTCGGCACCGAGTACGTGGCGGACGCCTTCGCGCCGAGGAGCCCCACGGACTACGGGATCTGGCGTGTTGTTGCCGCTGCCTCCGGCGTGAAGATCACCACCGACCCGCCGCACCCTGGCGCGGACGGCGTAGTCCTCGCGGCGGGCGAGCACCTCGAGATCGCCTCGCAGTCCAGCTTCGTCCTGCGGGCCAATGGCCCCGTCGCGGTGGGCCACTACGTGACCGGCTCGAACCACCAGGGCTTCACCACGCGCCCCGAGTGCGAGAAGGACGGCGCCCCCACGGGCATCGGCGACCCCGCGCTCACCATGCTGGTCCCCACCTCGCGGTACCGCGAGGACTTCGTAGTCCTGGCGCCCGACGGCTACTCCGAGAGCACCCTGAACTTCGTGCACCCGCCGGGCGCCGTGATCGAGGTCGATGGGCTCCCCGTCAGCCTCGAGACCACGCCGATCGGAGGCTCGTCCTGGGTCGCTTCTCGCTTGCCGGTGCTCCCCGGGGTCCACCGGATCGCCGCCAACGCCCGGATCGGCGTCACCGTCTATGGCTTTGACTGCGACGTGAGCTACGGCTACCCCGGCGGGCTCGATGTGGAGGTAAAACCATGAGAACCGGCAGCGGATTCAAGCGCGACGGGCGCCTGCTCGTGCTCGTGGGGCTCACCGCCCTCTCCTGCGGCTCACCCCGACGGGGCTCGACGGCCGAGCCCGTCGCCGGCGAGCCGGCCGACGGCGGGTTCCAGCCCGGCTTCGAGGCTCCCGACGTGGGCACCCCGGAACCACCCGCGGATGTCGCCATCGCCTCCCCTGACGCTCCGCCGCTACTCGAGTCCGACGTCGCCGTGGAGGTGCCCGACGTGGCGGCAGTGGAGCCCCCGCCCGACCTGGCCGGGCCCCCACCCGACATCCCGGGCTGCGTCGCCGTACCCGAGTACTGCGACGGAAAAGACAACGACTGCGACGGCGTCGTCGACGACGGCGTGTTGTCGCCCTGCGGCGACTGCGATCCCTACTGTGGGGCCGTGTCCCTCGGCGCCGGGAACCTGCCGCTCGGCGCGGAGACGGTCTCCGACAAGAACGTCGTCCCTACCCCCGATGGGGGCCTCACGTTGTCCGCGCAGACCGTGGCGCTCCAAGTGATCTGGGTGGCCAACTCCGGCGAGGGCACAGTGTCGAAGCTCGACACGGCCACGGGCCGGGAGCTCGGGCGGTATCGCGTGTGCGTGGATCCGTCGCGCACAGCGGTGTCGAAGTATGGCGACGGCTGGATCGCCTGCCGCAGCGACAACGCCGCCGTGGCCTACGTCTACAACTACGACGGCGACTGTAGCGACCTGAACCAGAACGGCCTCATCGACACCTCCCGCGACCTCGACGCCGACGGGCGGATCCTGGGCGACGAGCTGCTCCCACAGGGTACCGACGAGTGCGTGCGTTGGGTCTCCAGCGTCGGAGGCGGCTCCGAGATCGCCCGCGCCATGGGAGTGGACTTCCAGCAGCACGGCTGGGCGGGGCTCTGGCACGCCCGGCAGGTCGTTCGGATCGAGCCGGAGACCGGCGCCGTGGTGCAACAGCTCGGGCTCAACGCTTCCCCCTATGGGCTAGCCATCGACCTTCAGGGCATCGTCTGGACCGTCGGTAGGGAACAGGGCCTCATCGACCGCGTCGACCCCGCCACCGGGCAGGTCACGCCGCACGCCTGCCCCGTCCCCGGATGCTCGGGCTACGGCCTCACCATCGACGAGTTCGGTCGGCTCTGGATGGCCAACCTCGGCAGTCCGCCGTACGGGGTGGTGATCTTCAACCCGAACGACGGCTCGTGGCAGAGCATCCCGGTGCCGCCACGTCCCCGCGGGCTCGTCGCGGACAAGATGGGCCGGGTCTTCGTGGCGCTGGACGAGTCGAACTCGGTGGGCGTCTACGACACGCAGACGCTGTCGCACGTCACCAGTCTCGACCTGGGCAGCGGGCGTTTCCCGCTCGGTATGGCGGTCGACTCCTCGGGCGTGGTGTGGGCAGTCAATCAGTCCGCCTCCAGCGTGACGCGCATCGACGCCATCACGCTGCAGCTCTTGGGGGAGCACCCCGTAGGCACTAGCCCCTACACCTACAGCGACATGACCGGCTCGGCGTTCTTCGACGTGGTCCAGCCCGGGCTCGCGCAGTTCCGAGTCCACGGCGACAAGGACTCCGGACTCTCCGGGATCGACCCGCTGCCGAACGTGGGTTGGACGGAGCTTCGGATCACGTCCACCACCCCCGGCACCAGCCACCTCTTCGCCAGGGTCCGCAGCCACGGCGACGCCGCGGCGCTCACGGGCCTCCCCTGGAGCGCGCCGCTCGGCCCATTGACCGGGCCGATGGTCACCGTGGACCTGCCGTCGGCCCTCGAGACCGCTGGCGAGTGGCTCGACGTTGAGCTGCGGCTCATCCCTGGAGAGCTGAACGAGCTGCCCACGCTCCAGGGCGTCGACGCGGAGTTCCGAGCCACGCCATGACCGAGGACTCACGCCGCGACGACGCGTGGGGCGGCAGCCAGAGCTCGGAGCTCCAGCGCGACCTCGAGGCGGCGGCGTTTCGGCGCTTGTTGGCCCACCTTCAGGCGCGCACCGACGTGCAAAACATCGACCTCATGAACC